>Ga0307424_1000132_pt1 | contig 35231 bp, 32 predicted proteins | sample SalMarWE160320MG_FD_202157 | JGI IMG/M metagenome (GOLD analysis project Ga0307424, IMG submission 202157) | Salt marsh sediment microbial communities from the Plum Island Ecosystem LTER, Massachusetts, United States - WE1603-20 | ecosystem: Environmental > Aquatic > Marine > Intertidal zone >... | reverse complement strand
GGGCCCGGATCCCGAACCTCCCGACCACGCTCTACGACGACGTCCTCGTCCACCCGCGCGAGAAGGACCTGGTCATCGGCACGCACGGGCGCGCGATCTGGATCCTCGACGACACCCGCCCGTTCGTCGAGTGGAGCCGCGCCCGCGGCGCCGCCTTCCTCTTCGGGATCGCGCCGGCGACGATCGTCCAGTACAAGAAGGACACGTCGTATCGCGGCAACGCCGACTTCATCGGCGAGAACCCCGACGAGGGCGTCTACGTCACCTACAAGCTGGGTCCGGGCACCGGGGACGCCACGCTGAGGATCACGCGTGACGACGGTACCGCGGTGCGCACCATGCAGGTGCCGTCGGCCGAGGGCGTGCACCGCGTGAACTGGGACCTGCGCCACCCCCTCCCGGGCCGGCCCGACGTTTGGGAGCGCTTCCAGGATCCCGAGCTCGCCCACTCCCTCGCCCGCAGAGGGCCGTTCGTCTCGCCGGGGGGCTACACCGTGACCTTGGTCGCGCGGGGGACGGAGTCCAGCCGCCCGGTCGAGGTGCGCCCGGACCCGGAGATGCCGATCTCCGTGGCGGAGTACCAGGCGCGGGAGCGTTTCCTTCTCGATCTCCTGGATCTGAGCCAGCAGGTGTCCGAGACGATGCGCGCGATGGGCGTGACGGGCGGCGGCGGCTTCGGGCGGCCCACCGGCGACCCCGCCAGCCCGGCGAGCCGCATCCGGGCGGTGTCACGCACGATCGAAGGTATCTACGGCTCGTTGAACGGAGCGCAGGTCCGCGAGGGCTCCCTCTATCCCCCGACGAAGTCGATGCGGGACGCGGTGGACGCCGCGAGGAAAGAGTTGGCCGCGCTCAGGGCGGGCGCGGGGAGCTGAAACGGACGAGGGGGCGCCCCGGTCTCGGGCGCCCCCTCTACCCACCCTGGGTCGACCCGCTCACCGGAAGATCCCGAGCGGGATCCTGAAGATCGAGATCACGGCGTTGTCGATGCCCGAGCCCGGCTTGTCCGCGCCCGACTGGTTGTTCGAGGAGAGGACGAGGTACGTGCTGCTGGTCGCGGCGACGATTGCGCCCACCACGACGGCGGTCCGCCACTTGCTCAACGTACGGGTCTCGAGGGAGACGAGGTCGCTCACGTCGACTTCCACCCGATTGTGCAGAACCTCGTTCGAGACGCCCCCGCCCGCCCCGTAGATCGGGACCTCCAGCATGAGGTGGTCGGGGGTGCGCTCGATCAGCGTCCCCGTGACCTCGGGCGTCACGTTGCGCAACACCGGCTCGAGCTCGGCGGCCTTCTCGGGCGACACGGTCGCACGCACACGCGTGTCCAACATCGCGTCGTCCGGACGGACCGTGTGGTACTCGTAACAGCCCCCGGTCGAGACGAGCGCGGCTAGGAGCACGATGCGCTTCCAACCCATCGGATCCACCCTCCTGTGAGCCGGGGGGCTCTCCCCGGCGAAAAACGAGCAGGGGCGGCCGAAGCCGCCCCTGCCGTTCCAGCTTCGCTGCGTCTGCTACCCCGGATCAGCCCCTGAAGTTGTGGTTGGCCAGCTTCTCGGCCTTGCTGATCGGAATGCACGTCGCACGACCGTTGAGCGTGTCGTCGTGCGCCGGACCCGTCTCCGCGTACCAGCGGCGCAGGTCCTCCAGACGCCTTCCCTCCAGCCACAGCGTCGCACCGCGCTCGAAGCGCAGGTCCGCATACGCGGCCGCGAGGTCCGCCGCCTGGGGCAGCGGGTCCATGCCGTAGACGTCACGGGCCTGGTTCATGAAGGTGTAGGCTCCCGCGATGTCGCTCGAGTGCAGCGCCGCCTCGGCGCGGACCAGGAGCATCTCCGTCCCCTTGGAGAGGGCGACGTCGCTCCCGTTGTCCTCGTACTTCTGCTGCTGATAGTGCGGCGTCGAGCCGTTCGCTCCGTTCGCCACCGTGCCGTCGTTGTTCCTGGCGATGACCCACGGTGCCCGCGGGTCGTCCGGGTGGTCCGCCATGTACGTGTCGTACACGGTGTACTCGTACCGGTTGTGGGTCTCGTACGTCAGGACGTTGCGCAGCTCGATGTCGATCTCGGCGTAGAACTCGAAGCCCGCCGGGACCTGAGCGGCATCGGCCGCGGCACCCGACCAATCACCCATCAGCACCTTGGTCTGGGCCCGGCCCGCGTACGCGGCGTTCACCAGGTCGGTCTGGCCCGCGGCCTGCGCGATGGGGATCGCGGCCGTGAACTGGTCGACGGCACGCTGATAGTGGTCGGTGTTGGGAATCTCCGGGCCACCGTCGATGACGCTGGAGCACCAGTTCCCGCCGAGGATCCGGTTCGCGTACCCGCCGTAGATGTATGCGCGGGCCGCGTATGAGCTCTTCGCGAACTCGCCTTCGGTCAGGAGGTCCTGGATCTTCGGGACGCCGTTCTCGGCCACCCACCGAGCCTGCTGGGTGCTGTTCCAGCTCCCGCTCACCCCCGGGTCGTCGTCGATGATGACGCCCCGCGGGATGTCGGCCCAGTCGTAGCTGCCGCCGTGGAACAGCTCCTCGGATGCCAACGCCAGGATCTCGAGGTTGTTGTCCACCGCCTGGCTCAGGTCGTACTTCATTCCGGTGACCATCCCGGAGATCGCGTCCTTCGTCTGGAGGTCCGAGTCGGAGATCCGCCCCGGGCTCTCTACCTTGAGGAGGTCGTGGCACGCGCCCGACCCCACCAGGGCGGCCAGGGCGACGATCCGGAACGCTTTCGTCTTGGTCAGCATTGGATTCGCCTCCCTTACCAGCTTACGCGGATGGACAGGGTGTACGTGCGCGGGTTCGGAATCTGGTAGTAGTCCCGTCGTCCGAACTCGCCACCGCCGAGCTGGTTGCCCGTGGCGTCGGCGAAGTCCTGCACCTCCGGGTCCGTCCCCGTGTAGTCCGTGATCGTGAGCAGGTTGCGCGCGGCCAGCGTGACCGTCGCGTTCCGCCCCCAGTTCAGCAGGCTCTCGGGGAGGTCGTAGGACAGCGTGAGCGAGCGCAGGCGCCAGAAGTCGGCCTTCTCGATCCACCAATCCGAGTTGTAACCGTACCCGGCGTTGATCGTGCTGGTCGCGCTCTTGATGGAGCAGCGCGCCCGATCAACCGCGGTCACGTCGTTCAGCGCGGTGGCGTCACCGCGCCGGGCCGCGATCATCTTCTCCTGGATCGGGAAGCAGGGGAACCACGAGCCGCGGCGCGCGTTCTGGTAGCCCGTGTAGTTCGGCAGGTAGTGCCCGAACTGGCCTTCCATCAGGGCGTCCAGGTGCAGGCTGGTCCCGATGTCCACCGTGGTCCCGAGGCCGATCAGCCTGGTCGGGTAGGTGGGACCGACGATGGCGTCGTTCTCGAACACCGGGTCCGCGAACGCGTCCGGGTTCGTGATCTTCTTCGCCTTCAGGACGGGAATCTGCTCGCCCTCGCAGATGTTCGAGTACAGCCCGACGTAGATGCAGCTCGTCGGGTCGATGGCCGGGTCCTCGTCGACCTGGATCGCCTTCGAGTGCATGAACGACAGGTTCGCCCGCGCACGCCACTCGACGCTGCTCATGCGCAGCAGGGCGCCGGTGAGCTGGAACTCGTATCCGGTGTTCTCGGTCGCGCCGACGTTCTCGAGACGGTTGCTCAGGAAGCCTTGCGACGACGGCAGGTCGATGAACACGAGCGCGTCGGACGTCTTGGCCCGGTAGTGCGTGGCCTCGATGCCGATGCGGCCGTCGAAGGCCGACATGTCGAAGCCGAACTCGGTCTCGCGCGTGCGCTCGGGACCGACGTCCGCGTTGCCCGGGGAGCCCGGTGAGAAGCCCGGGGAGCCCTCGAGGCTGACCGAGGACCACGTGCGCAGGCTGGCGAACGGAGTCGGCGCCTTGCCGGACTCACCCACCGCCGCGCGCAGCTTGAACGTCTCGATCATGTCGGACGGGAACCAGTCGTAGTCCGACAGGATCCAGGAGGCGCTGACCTTCGGGTACTTCTGCAGCCCATAGTTGTCACCGAAGGCACTGTTGCCGTCAACGCGCAGACCGACCGTCACGAACAGGCGGTCCTGATACCCCAGCATCTCCTGGAAGAAGAAGCCGGCGCTCGACTGGGCGATGTTCGTCTCCGAGCGGTATGTCACCTCGGCGCCCGACTCGATGGTCGGACGTCCCGGGCCGGCGAACTTCTCGACGTCCCACTCCGTCCAACGGTGCTTGTCCTTGAAGATCTGACCGCCCCACGAAAACGTCGAGGCGATGGCCGAGCCGAAGTTGTTCTGGTAAGAGCCGGCGTAGTCCAGCGACAGCTTGGTGTGCCGTGTGTTCTCGTCCCAGAAGTAGCCGTCGGGCGTGTACAGGTGCCCGAACGGACGGGTCGTCTCGCCCTTGAGGGCGAGGTAGTCCCACCCCACCGAGAAGCGGTTCGAGATCTGCTCGGTCGGGTTCCACTGCGTCGTGAAGCCCGTGATGAAGTGGTCCGTCTGCGAGTAGAGCTGCGTGTCGAACAGGTACCCGTTCGTGATGCAGGTCTTGTCCGAGGGAACGTTCGCGCAGTCGTCGCCCTTTCCACCCTTCAGGTAGTTCTGCGCGCCGCGGCCCACGTTCAGCAGGAAGCCGTCGGCGTTGTTGCCGTCCTCAACCCAGCGGCTGTTGCGGCGGGTGTAGGCGGAGTTGAGCGTGAAGTTCAGGTTCTCCAGGGGCGTGAAGCCGAAGTTGCCCCGGAAGCCACCGTCCTTCGACTCCGACGTCGGCAGCGTGCCGTTCACGTCGTTGAAGTTGCCCGACAGGTAGTACGTCACGTCCCCGAGGCCGCCGCGCACGCCCAGGCTGTAGTTCCCGATGGCGCCGAGCTTCTGCCACGTTCCGTCGGACGGGCAGGTCGGGTCCTGCATGTAGATCTTGTTCCCGAGGCTCGAGCTCGTCTCGGAGACCTGCAGGTTCAGAGAGTAGAGGTTGTCGAGGTTTCCGCACTTCGTATACAGGTCGGTCGGGTCCTGGTCGGGGTTCGCCAGGAACGAAGCCTGCTGGTTGAAGCCCTGGCTGATCTCGGCCGTCCAGATCGGTGCGCCGCTGATGCCGCGCTTCGTGAAGATCTGGATCACGCCCGCCGAGGCTTCGGTGCCGTACAGTGTGGTCGCGGCGGCACCCTTGACCACCTCGATCCGCTCGATGTCCTTCGCCGAGATGTCCTGCAGCGGCGTCGTCGCCGCACGGGCGCCCCAGTTGGCGCGCGAAGGCTCGTTGTAGATGCGCACGCCGTCCACGTAGATGAGCGGCTGCATCGTCTGCGAGATCGTGTTGATGCCGCGGATCTTGACCGTGCTGCCGGCCCCCGGCTGTCCGCTGTTGGTCATGACCGTGACGCCGGGTGCCCGGCCGGACAGGATGTCCTCGGTGTTCTTGAGGACCGGGATGTTCTCGATCTCGCGCGAGGTCACGCCGTCGACGGAGTTCCCGACCTCCTTCGCGCGCACCTCGGCCGCGGTGCCGGTGACGACGATCTCGTCCAGCGCGAGGGCCGTCTCGTCCAGCTGGAAGTCCGCGTTCGCGACCTGACCCGCCGCGACCGTGACCTGCTGCCGGGCGGTGCCGTAGCCGATCATGGTCACGCGGATCGTGTAGTTGCCCGCCGGGACGTTCAGCAGCAGGAACCGTCCCTGGGCGTTGGCCAGCCCGCCCATGCCGGTGCCCTCGATGGACACCTGCGCCCCCTCGAGGGGCCGCATGTTCTGGGCGGAAGTGACCTGTCCGGTGATCCGCCCGGTCTCCTGGGCGGCTGCGGTCTGCACCCACAACGCTCCGCAGAGCGCAAGGGCGCAGACCAGACCTGCCAACCTACGTACTGTGGCGTCTGGTCCCATCGTCTTTCCTCCCACTTCGTGTGAGCGGGGTATCGGCGCCTCGCCGACCATCCCCCCGGGACTGCATTCCACGCACCACACGAAGACCACGGGCACTGAGCAACCCCCCGGGCGGGCAGCTCCCTCGAGTCTTCTGACGCGGAATGTCGAATTTTTTTGCCAGGGTACGGCACCGGGGTCCGGGCGTCAAGCCCTCGCCGCAGGTCGTGCAGGGGGCGTAAACCTCATTGACGAGGGCGTCTTACGCTCGTGAGGGGGACCGCCGGCGACTCTTCGAATGGAGCCTGAACCGGCGAATACCTCAGTTGCGCGGGCCGATCCCGGACTCCAGGCCGCCCGGCCAATCCCCGACGTCGCAGCGATCGGGGTGCGCGACGCCGTAACCGACGTCCCCCTTCCGCGTCACGACCTTGATGACGCCGCCGACCCCTCCGGTTCCGTAGGCCCATCCGCGGCTCGCGCCCTTCAGGATCTCGAGCGAGGACACGTCCTGCGGCTTGAAGTCGCGCAGCGCGCGCATGCCGTCCCCGACCTGGACACCGTCGAGGACGACGATCGGGGCGCTCACGCCCTGTGCCGTGCGGGTGCGCCCCTGCAGCGAGGCGCCCACGCCCGGCTGGCCCCCCTCCGGCCCCACCATGTCCGGGGCCACGCGGCGGAGCGCCTCCAGGAGGTTCCGGGCGTTCATTTCCATCAGCTCCTCCGAGCTGTAGTAGTCCCCTTCGGAGTGCTTCTTCAGCTCCTCGACGGTGGGTCCGTTTCCGACCATCTCGGACGGGACCGCGAAGGCGATCCGCTTGATCTCCCCGGCCGCGAGGTCGACCTCCCCGAAGGTCACGTTGCAGCGTCCCGTGACGATGGCCAGGCGATGGTGGCCCGGCATGACGTCTTCGATCACGTACCGTCCCGCTTCGTCGCTCGTGACGCGTTCGCCGGAGTCGAACCGGATCTGGACGTTGGGGAAGGGTAGCCCGGTCTGGGCGTCGACGGTCAGGCCTTCCATCACGGTGGGGAGGGGGCGCTCGGCGCCCACCTGCGCCCCGAGCGGCCCCCCCTGGAGGAGTGCGGCGGACAGTCCGAGGGCGAAATGGATCGTATGGTTCATGGGGCATCGGAGGCAAAAGGGTCGTCTGCGGCAATCTACGCCCATCGAGAGGCACGGTTACCCGATCTCGGGCCGGCGAGCGACGGGGCTGGGACCTCCGGTCGTGACACGCCTCGTGACACGCCGCTACACTTCCACGATCCGAACGACTTGGACCGCACCCGTAGGAGGTTCCGTGGCGTCCCGCGCCCGCCGAACGGCAGTCCGCCGATCCCTGCTCTTCTGCTTCCTGTTCGTGGTGGGCGGCGCCGTTCCGGCCGCCTCGCAGAACCGCTTCGGCGTCGCCGAGGCACCCGGCTACGGCCGCTGGTCCGCCGCCGTGGACAGCGCCCGGAGCCTCGTCCGTGCCCACATGGAGCGCCTGGGCGTTCCCGGGGCCTCGGTGGCGGTCGCCGTGGACGGCGACCTGGTGTGGGCCGAGGGCTTCGGATGGGCCGACGTGGAGAACCGGGTAGCAGTCACGCCGGCCAGCCGCTTCCGTATCGCTTCGATCTCGAAGGCGGTGACGGCCGCGGGCGTGGCCAAGCTCGTGGAAGCCGGCCGCCTGGACCTGGACGCGCCCGTGCAGCGCTACGTTCCGGGCTTCCCGGAGAAGGCGGAGGGAACCATCACCACCCGGCTGCTGGCGGGGCATCTCGCTGGGATCCGGCACTACCGGGACCTGGAGTTCCAGAGCCGAAGACACTACGACGACGTCGTGGACGCGCTGGAGATCTTCGAGAACGACCCTCTCCTCTCTCCGCCCGGCGAGAGGTACTCGTACTCGACGTACGGGTGGAACCTCATCAGCGCGGTGGTGCAGGGCGCCTCGGGCGAGAAGTTCCTCACCTTCATGCGCCGGGAGGTCCTGGATCCGCTGGGCCTGAGGGAGACGGTGGCCGAGTACGCGGACAGCATCATCGTGGGCCGCGGCCGTCAGTACGTGCGTTCCGAGGACGGCAACCTCCTGAACGCACCCTGGGTGGACAACAGCAACAAGTGGGCGGGCGGCGGCTACCTGTCCACGGCCTCCGACCTGGTCCGCTACGGCTCGGCCTACCTTGCGCCCGGGTTCCTGAAACCGGCGACGGTCCGGCTCATGTGGACCTCGCAACGCACGAGCGGGGGGGAGGAGACCGGGTACGGGATCGGCTGGTTCACGCGCACGGTGGACGGCCGACGCCAGGTCTGGCACACCGGCGGCGCGGTCGGCGGCAGCACCATCCTCCTGATCTGGCCGGAGGAGCGGGTCGTCGTCTCGATCCTGACCAACCTGGAGAGCGCCCGCCCGATCCAGCCGGCGCGGGACGTGGCTGCGCTGTTCGCTGCCTCCTCCTCCGGATCGTGAGGGGGATCGGACGATGAGCCTCTTCCTGCACAGGAACGCCGCCGCGCTGGCCGCGCTGGTCGGAATCGCGGTGATCGTGTACGCGCTCTGGGGAACCGCGAAGAAACGCCCCCATGACAAGGTCATGAAGCGTCTGGCCATCGGATACCGCAGCCTGATGGATCTGACCCTCTTCCTGGGCCTGGTCGTCATCATGACCCACCACGGCGGCTTCTCGACCGACCTCGGGATGCACGTCGTGATGATGCTGCTGGCCACCGCCGTCGCCCACGTGGTGCCCGCGGTCATGCGCAAGCGGCCGCAGGAGCAGCGCACGCTGGTCCCCTACGCGGTGGCGACGGCTGTCTCCCTCGGCATCATGGCCTTCGGGATCGTCGTGATCGTGCCGTAGGGTCGGAGGATCAGAAGGACAGCAGCTTCGTGACCTTCGCGGTCAGCGCGCGCTCCACGACGCCGGCGTTCGTGCCGAGCTGCCGACGCTCGGTGAGCACCACGAAGAGGTCGGAGAGGGGACCGTAGATCACGTTGAAGCGCGCGTAGCTGATCAGCTGGTCGACGTCCTCGTTGTACTGGACGTTGAGGGTCAGGAAGGCCCGGGTGGAGAAGGCGTACTTGAGCCGACCCGCGTAGACGGCGGACGTGAACCTGCCCTCGGGCAGCTCCAGGCGGTTGTAGTCGGCCGATCCGGTCACCGCGAACTGATGGCTGGCCAGCCAGCGGAAGCCGCCGCCCACGGAGCGTCGATCCCCGTCGTAGTATCCCCCGCCGCTCACCGAGACGTTGGCCGAGAACGGGCGGCCGGCCGAGGACTGGAAGCTCACCGCCGCCTCGTCGAAGTCGTATCCGCCCGTGGGGATCGTGCCGCCGCTCACGTCGAAGGGCTCCTCGACCAGCTCGAAGTTGCGCGTCACCGTACCGGTCAGGGTGGCGCCCGACGTGAAGTCGACGGCCAGGCCTCCCTGGATCGCTCGGCTCACGAGCGTGTCCCCGAGGTTCGTGTAGTGGTGGATCTCGACGTACGGATTCAGCTCCTGGATGAAGGGGATGCCCGGGCGCGGGTGTACACCGACGGTGGCGTAGCGATGCCGGATGTTGGTGCGCCGGACGAACCCGACGGCCGGGTTGAAGTCGTCGCCGATGCGCCGCCACAGCGCGGAGACGTCCCAGAAACGGTCCCGCCAGGCCGCCCCCAGGCGTGCCGCGCTCTGGTCGCCGGTCGCCCCGGGTGTCTCCGTGCGCGCCAGGTAGGAGCTCAGGATCAGCCCGCCCAGGACGTGGACGTTGGCGTCCACGCCGTAGCTCCGGTTGCCAAGCGCGTCGCTCCCGCCCGCCGAGGCGCGATCGATGAACATGGCGCCCACGTCCGAGCCCTCCGCCACCTTCCGGCGCAGGCGCAGCACGGCGAAGTTCTCGGCCGGCAGGCCCTCGGACGACTGGGTGCGCATGTCCAGCATCCCCACGTCCCACGCTCCGACGCTCCCGCTCAGCCGCCCACCCCCCAGGATCGGCACCGGCCTGCCTCCCTCCAGGCCGATGGCGCGCGAGTGGAACAGCGTGAAGTCACGCAGGGACGCACCCAGGCGGTACTCGCGCTCGTTCAGGTCGCCGAAGTTGAACTTTCCGGAGTTCTCGACGAAGAAGTCGCGCTGCTCGGGAAAGAACAGCGGGAAGCGCGTCAGGTTCACGCGCTCCTGGTCGACCTCGACCTGGGAGAAGTCGGTGTTGTAGGTGAGGTCCAGCGTGAGTCCCGGCGTCACGCCGTACTTCACGTCGAAGCCGGCGTCGGCGCTGCCACCAGCCCGCTCCGCCGCCAGGCTGCTCCCGCTCTGGTCGGCGGCGACCACGTAGGGCTTCGCCGTCAGGTTCCGGACCGCGGGGATGCCCCGGATGCCGTGGAGCGTCCCCGCCTTCGACATGCGGTGCGCCGGGTCACGCCGCTGGAGCGGCGCCCAGTAGGAGTCCTCGTTGATGCGCCGGACGCGGCGCAGGAGGTTCATGCCGAACACCTGTTCCTGACGCCCGGCGTCGTAGCGCATGGCGGACCACGGCACACGCAGCTCGAGGCTCCAGCCGTCGTCCAGGAGGGCCGTCTTCACCTCGACGGGGACGTCGAACCCGAAGTCTTCGCTCCGGCTGTCGTCGAATGTCTGGCCGTCGCGGTACGCTCCGTATGGATTGACGAGGAACATGATCGAGTTTCTGCGGTCCAGGAACGTGTCCAGCGTGATGCCGAAGATGTCCGCGTCCCGCGTGGAGAGGGATGGGAAGTCCCGCTCGAGGCTCTGTACCACGTACTCGCCGGCGTGGGAGTCGTACAGCATCGCCCCGACGTACAGCGCCTGGTCGTCGTAGAGGATCCGCACCTCGGTGCGCTCCGTGGCCAGGCGGCCGGCTTCCGGTTGTGATTGGATGAAGTCCGTCAACACCTCGGCCCGCGACCATACCGCGTCGTCCAGACGGCCGTCGATGTGCGGGGCCTCCGGCGTGCGCGTCGCCTCACCGGCGGGGCGGGGGTACGCCTCCGGGTCGGTCAGCGATCCCCGCTCCGGGGAGGGGGCGCCGCCTTCGTCGGACCGCTGCGCGGCGGCGGGGATCGGCGCGAGGATGGTGGCCAGGGCGGCGAGGATGGTCGCGGCGCGGCGGCGCCGGGGCGGGGCGGGCAGAGCTTGGAACATCGCGATCTTCGGGTGGGCAGCCGGTGAGAAGCCGGCAAGAGAACGTATCGGGGGTGAGCACGCCAGCACCTGGCCGGGACGGCCTACCCCCGACGACGTTGACGGGCGCCCGCCCGGCCCCGAGGTTCGGGCGACCTGCCTGCCCGGCACCGGCCCCGATCCCGCATGCCATCTCCCCGAGACCTCGCTCCCCTGGAGGAGCTCGCAACGCCGATCAGCGCGCCCAGCCCCGGCGACATGGGACTGGTCATGGGCGGCGGCGGCGCGCGCGCCGCCTACCAGGTCGGCGTCCTCCGCTTTCTCGCACGCCAGTTCCCCGGCCTCCACGTCCCCTACATCACCGGCGTGTCGGCCGGGGCGATCAACGCGGCGCTCCTCGCCTCGCACCACGGTACCTTCCTCCAGGCGCTGACCGAGCTCACCGAGCTCTGGAGCCACCTCACGGTCGAGGACGTCTTCCGGGTCGACGGGCGCTCACTCGCGTGGAACCTCCTGCGGTGGGTCCGGCAGCTCGCATCCGGTGGCATGGGCGGACAACCACAGGTGCGGGGCCTCGTGGACACGCAGCCCCTGCGCGCATACCTGGCCGAAGTGCTCCACGCGATCGAAGGGGAGCTGACGGGCATCCGCTACAACCTGGAGAGCGGCCGCCTGAAGGCCGTGGCCATCAGCACGTCCAACTACTCCACCGGCCAGTCCGTGACCTGGGTGCAGGGCGAGGACATCCGGGAATGGGAGCGCCCGCAGCGCAGGGCGCGCACAACGACGCTCACCGTCGAGCACGTGATGGCCTCGGCCGCGCTTCCGCTCTTCTTCCCGGCGGTGCAGCTGGACCACGGGTGGTTCGGAGACGGCGGGATCCGTCTGACCGCGCCCCTCTCGCCCGCGTTGCACCTCGGGGCCGGACGGATCCTGGCGATCTCGACGCGCTACGCCCGCTCCTCGGCGGAAGCGGACCAGCCCGCCGTGTACGGGTATCCCCCGCCCGCGCAGGTGATGGGCGTGCTGATGAACGCGATCTTCCTGGACCTCCTCGACGCCGACGCGCTCCGCCTGGACCGCTTCAACCGGCTCATCGACGCGCTGCCCGAGGAACGGCGCAATGGGCTCCGGCCCGTCCGGCTGCTGGTGATCAGGCCGTCCGTCGACCTCGGCATCCTGGCCAACCACTACGAGGCGCGGCTGCCGCGGGCCTTCCGCTTCCTGACCCGCGGTCTGGGCACGCGCCAGACCCGCAGCCCCGACTTCCTCAGCCTGATCCTCTTCCAGCCCGACTACCTGAAGGCGCTCATGGAGATCGGCGAGTCCGACGCGCAGGCACGCGCGGAGGAGATCACGGACTTCCTCCGGGCGTGAGGCGCGGTCGAACCACGGTCAACCGGAGGGCATGCCGCGTGGCCTACACGCGGTCATCAGCGCCGGCATCGGGGACACTTCTCAGCGCGCGTACGCCACGGGGGCGGTGATCGAGACCTGTACCTGGCGGGTCAGCGGGCCTTCTGCCGCGTCCTCCAGGGTCCCGATCACCGTGTAGTCTCCCGCCACGTCGTATGCGTGCTTGCGGCGCCCCGAAGCGGACTGGGCTCCGTTCATCGGGATGGAGTCGCTCTTACCGTCGCCGTACTCGAGGATCACCCCGTTGAGGTAGGTTCCGGTTGCCTCGAAGTGGAATTCGATTTCCACGCCGGTCGGGGCGGACATGGGATCCGCGCTGAGCGTGAAGGAAAGTGGTTGAGGGCCCGAGACCTTGATGTCCGAGCAACCCCACGCCGCGAATGCCGCCAACACGACGGCCGCAGTTCCGGTCCTGGTCATGCTAATCGTCCGAGCAGGGAGAGAAGGTGGAAGGGAAGGTGCAGGGTCAGCTTCGGACCTCCGATCTCCGGGGAGGGCCAAGGTACGCGTCGAGAGCGTGCGGCGCCTCCCCAACCCGACACTCGACACCAGCGGGCTGTCACGAAATTGCCCTCCGGCGGTATAGATGATGTGCAGGCGTGCGCGACCGTGGAGGGACTCATGACAGGACGTGGCTGGCGTGTTCTGGCGGCGTTCGGAGCACTCGGGGCCTTGTCGCCCGTGAACCTCCGGGCGCAGGACGAGGGGCGACTGGTGGGCGTCGTGGTCACCGAGAACCGTGGAATCCCGATCCCCGGCGCCATGGTCGCGCTGGATGCGGGCCAGAGAACGACCGCGGACGACGAGGGCCTGTTCGTGCTCGACGAGGTGAGGGCGGGCCCCTACCGCATCGCTGCGGTGGCGCCCGGCTGCCACGTGGGGCTCGGTGAGGTCTACGTGGAGGCGGGTCGGGACACGCGGGTGCGTGTCTCCGTTTCGCTTCCGCCCGACGCCGAAGGGCTCCTCAGCGCCTGGACGCTCGGTACGCGGTCCCTCGGAGAGCAGGTGAAGGTCTTCACCGCCGAGGACATCCGGAAGCGTCACGTCCAGACGATCCAGGACGCACTGCGCATCATCGCCCCGGACATGGTTGCGGGAGAGACGAGCCAGGTGGGCGGCCGTCCGGCCCTGCGCAACCGGGGTGCGCCGACGGTGGGCGCCGACCCGTCGCCCCTCGTCATCGTGGACGGGATCCAGATTTCACAGCAGTCCATCGACGCCCTCGCCACCATCAGTCCCCAGGACATCGACCGGATCGAGGTGATGCGTGGGGGCGCCGGCGGGTGGCGCTACGGGATGATGGGAGTCAACGGCGTCGTGCGCATCACCACGCGCGATGCCTCAGGCGGTCACTCCGCCCAGACGCCACCGTCCCAGTGCGCCTTCGTCTTCCCTCGCTGAGCGTCGGCGTCACAGCCATCCCTTCCGCTTGAAGTACACGAGCATGCCCCCGGCGAGAACGGCCATGACGATGAGCAGCGTCGGGTAGGCCCAGCGCACATGCAGCTCGGGCATGTACTCGAAGTTCATCCCGTAGACGCCCGCCAGGAACGTGAGAGGAATGAAGATGCTGGCCATGATGGTCAGCACCTTCATCACTTCGTTCGTGCGGTAGCTCACGGTCGACAGGTAGAGGTCGACGGCGCCCGAGACCACGTCCCGTAGCGCCTCCACGGTCTCTACGACCTGCACGGTGTGGTCGTACACGTCGCGCGTGAAGACCAGGGTCTCCTTCGAGAAGTACTCCTCCTCGGACCGCAGGAGCTGGGCCAGCATCTCGCGCAGCGGCCAGACGGCGCGGCGCACCGAGATGAGCTCCCGCTTGAGCGTGTGCAGACGCTGCATCGTACGCTGGCTCGGCTCCAGGAGCACCTCCGCCTCGAGCTGCTCGGTCACGTCGCCCACGCCCTCGAGCACCGCGAAGAAGTGATCGACCACGGCGTCCATGAGCGCGTAGGCCAGGTAGTCCGCCCCCCGGCTCCGGATGCGGCCCCGCGCGTTGCGCAGCCGGTCGCGCACACCCTCGAACATGTCGCCGTAGCGTTCCTGGAAGGTGAAGACGTAGCGCTCACCAAGGATCAGGCTGAGCTGCTCCTCCGCCACCTGAGCGTGCTCGGCGTCCCAACTGAGCATGGGAAGGACGAGATAGACGTACCCCTCATAGGCCTCCATCTTCGGGCGCTGGCCGACGGAGACGATGTCCTCGAGCACCAGGGGATGCCAGCCGAATCTCTCTCCCACCTGCTCGATGAGGTCGACGTCGTGGAGCCCGTCCACGTTGATCCAGCTCACTGTGGGGGAGTCCTTGAACGGGAAGCACGTCCGGACGTCCTCGACCTCGGCCTCGTTGATCTGCCCGACGTCGTAGTCGAGGTAGCGGATGCGGGTCCGCTCCACCTTCCGGACGCCGGTGTGGACCAGAGTCCCGGGCGACGCCCCGGGCTTCTTCACGGTGCGGCGAACGAAGCGGCCGATGACCCTCATCTGATGGAGGGGGTTGATGGCTTTCGGGAGGATGTGGGGGCTCCGTTCTTCAGACATCTCCGCTCCTTGCACGTCCGGGCTCTCCGGCCGGAGGGGCGGCCGGAAGGGGTTTTGGGTACAATATGGTTCGGCCTGGCATCTGCCCAAGGCCACCTGGGATCTTCGAAACTCAGCAGGCGCCGACGCCCATGACCACGCTGCACCCCCGAGCGTTCACGGTGACGGTCGTGTGGACGCTGCTGCTCCTGTTTCTCGGCAGCGTCGTCCACGCCACCCACTCGAGCCTGGCTTGCCCCGACTGGCCCACCTGCTTCGGAACCATGGTGCCGGAGATGACGGGCGGGGTCTTCTGGGAGCACCTTCACCGGCTGGTGGCGGGCGGCCTGATCCTGATGTGGGGGCTGACCACCTGGATCGTCTGGAAGGAGCTGCGCACGGAGCGTCCCTGGATCTTCAAGGCGTGTCTCGCCGGCATGGGCCTGCTCCTGGTCCAGTCCGCCTTCGGCGGGATAACCGTGCTATTCAAGCTCCCGACCGCCGTATCGACGACGCACCTCGCGCTGGCGTTCCTGTTCCTTTGCCTCGCCACGGTCCTGGCCTCCTGGACGGGGTGGTCGCGGGGCGCCGACAACCTGGATCCGGAGGTCGCGGCGGGCGTGCGTCGGCTGGGACTCGCCGCCGCGGTGCTCGTCTTCGCCCAGTCGGTGCTCGGCGCACTCGTCCGGCACACGCAGGCGGGGATGGCCTGCCCGGACGCGCCGCTCTGCCTCGGACGTGTCGTGCCGCCGCTGGACAACCCCCTCGTGGCCATCCACTTCGCCCACCGGCTGCTGGCCCTGATCGCGGCCGCCTTCGTCATCTGGCTCGCGGCGTGGACCATGCGGGCCGGGGTGCCCCGCGTGGTGCGTGCCTGGGCGAGCTGGGCGGCGGTCCTCATCCTGATCCAGATCGCCCTCGGCTTCATCTCGGTGCTCACCGGCCTGGCGGTCGTCCCCGTATCCCTGCACACGTTGGTCGCTGCGAGCACTCTGGCGGTGTTGGTGCACGTAACGACGCTGGGGTGGGCGGCCCGCGCCGCGGCGGCGGCACAGCCGTCTCGGGCCGGCGCGGCCTCCCGCTGAGGCGGGCGGCGTAGGCGATGGACCGGACACAGATGGGGGACGCCCTCGCGCTGGTGAACGCAAGCCTGAACGCGACGAGCGCGCTCGCCCTCGCGGCCGGATGGGTCTTCATCCGCCGACGGAGGATCCGCCTCCACCGCGCGGCGATGCTGACGGCACTGACGGCGTCCGCGGTCTTCCTGGTCTTCTACCTCACGAGGGTGGCCTTCACGGGGACGCACCGCTTCGCGGGGGAGGGAGCGGCCAAGGCGGTCTACCTGACGATCCTGTTCTCGCACATGACGCTCGCCGTGGCCGTCGTGCCACTCGTCCTACGCCTGCTCTGGCTCGTCCGACACCGACGCTTCCGGGACCACGCGCGCCTGGCCCGATGGACGTTCCCCATCTGGGCATACGTCTCGGTGACCGGGCTGGTCGTCTACCTCCTCCTGTACCAGGTGTACGGCTACCTGTGAGCGCCGCCGCTGGCGTTCCTCAGGGGGAGGGGAACGACAGCTCCACCTCGGCCCCGCCGTCCGGGACGTTGCGCAGCTCGATGCGCCCGCCCATCCCCTCGATCGTCCGGCGGGCGTGTGGAAGACCGAGCCCCAGCCCGTCTTCCGCCGTGGAATAGAAGGGGTCGAAGGCCCGCTGGAAGGCCTCTTCGGTGAAGCCGGGCCCCCGGTCACGGACCTTCACGACGGCTCTGCCCCCGTCCTCCGCTACGGTGACGTCCACCGTAGCCGTGCCGCCGAAGCGGGTGGCGTTGTGGAGGATCAGGTAGATGGCGTCCATGAACGCCCTGCCGTTCACATTCGCTCGTACCGGGCGCCCGTCCATCCTAAGACGCACGCCCACCCCCTGGTCGCTCGCGAACTCGCGGGTCACCTGCTGTACCAACTTCGGCAGATCCTGGCTCTCGACGTCGCGGCCCGGCTCGACGAGGAAGAACTCGAGATCCTCGAGCGATCCGAGCGCACGCTCGACCCGTTCCCGGATCTCGCCCGCGTCCGAGGCGTCGCCGGCCCCGGCCAACGGCGCGCGTACGGCCTTGTCCAGAAACCCACTCACCCGGGAGACGGCTTCCCGCAGCGCGCGCTGACGCTCCTCCTCGCGGGGCGCCCACCCGGCTTCCAGGGCTCGGCGCAGCTCGGCCTCCGGGCTACCCGGAGACGCACCCTCGGGTAGCCGGCCTCGCGCCACCGCTTCGGCCAGGGTACCCAGCCGTCGCTCGTGCTCGACCCCGGCCTCTCGAAGGCCGGCTTCCTTGCCTTCCGAGAGCCCCTCCGCTCGCGCGTCATCGCGACCCGCTCCGCGGCCGGCGGCCCGCCCTGCGGCGTATCCCACGACCGCGAGCATCAGGCTCACGACGACCCAGATCGCTGTGCTCATGCTTCGCCTCTTCCGCCTTTTCATTCGAGGCCATCGGGTCGGACCGATCCCGGCGACGAGACGGATCTTCGCACGGGCACTTCCCCGGTGCAACCGAACCGTTGCACGCCCGGGCCCGCCGGGTCTATCCTCGCCGGCAATGGATCGTCTGGACACCCTCCGCCGGATCCTCGCCGAAAGCTCGGATCCCCACAATCCATCCGCGGAACAGCTCGACGACCTGTTCCACCGCCTGCACAGGCTCGCGGTGGTCGGGCTTTCGCGCGATCCCGCGAAGGCGGCACGCCGTGTCCCCTCCTACCTGGCCGCCAAGGGGTACGAAGTGATTCCGGTCAATCCCCATGCGGAGCGCATCCTGGGCCGGCCCGCCCGGGCCACCCTCGCCAAGGTCACCGAACCGCTCGACCTCGTCGTCGTCTTCCGGCCCTCCGCGCAGGCCGGGGTCTTCGTGGCCGAGGCCGCCGCGCGCGAGGATCGTCCGGCCATCTGGCTGCAGGAGGGGATCCGGGCGGACGCCGAGGCCGCCGCGGCCCGCGGGGCCGGACGGCTGGTGGTCCAGGACCTGTGCACCTACAAGGTCCACAGGGCCCTGTTCAGCTAGCCGATCGGGAAACGACCCACAACGCGGCTCAGATGCCGAGTGCTTCCGCCACCATCCCCGCGTGTCCCTTGGGCTTCACCTTCCGCCAGGCCTCGACGACGATCCCGTTCTGGTCGATGAGGAACGTGCTGCGTTCAATGCCCATGTACTTCCGGCCGTACATGCTCTTCTCTTTCCAGACTCCGTAGGCGCCCGCCACGCGGTGATCCTCGTCGGCCAGGAGAGGGAAGTTGAGGCCGTGCTTCTTCCGGAAGCGTGCGTGCGAGGCCACCGAGTCGGGGGACACGCCGAGGACGACGGCGTCGCCATCCTCGAAGCGGGGAAGCTCGTCGCGCAGCTCGCACGCCTGAGCCGTGCATCCGGAAGTGTCGTCCTTGGGATAGAAGTACAGGACCACCCGCCGGCCACGCAGGTCGGACAGCGTGACATCTCCATCCTGGTCGGACGGAAGGGTGAAGTCGGGTGCGCGGGCGCCCTTCTCGATCATGCTTGCCTCGCGGGTCGGGGTGAACGGTGCAGACGGCCCGCTACCCCACCCTCGGAGGGGGGTTTCAGCCCGCGAAGGCCTCCGCCGAGGGGGCGTCCCCAATCGAGGCGGGATCGTCGAGGAGCGTGCCTTCCCACCGGCAGAGCGCGTCCCCGCGAGACTGACACAGGACGTGCTCCACGCGCGCCCCGCGCCCCGTGGTGCGCTCCAGGATCGCCTGGCAGAGGCCCGACACGAGGAAGCAAGCGTCTCCGCCGGGGTCCGCCTCGATGAACAACAGCGAGCGGCCTTCCACCGAGAAGGCACCGCGCCCGAAACCCCCGACCCGTCGTCCGAAAAGCGCGTTGAGCCGTCTGCGCACGCGATTGCGGGCGAGGGCGAGGCCGAGGCGCCGGGGCATTCGGCGCCGCCACGATCCGCCCCCCTCGTTCCCGGCCAGCGTCCGGCCCGCTCGCACGAAGATCTCCTCCGCGTCCGGGCGGCGGATGACCAGCCGGAACAGATCACTCACCTCTGAATCGGTCAGACGCAGCCGTTTGCGCACGTCCTCCCGGTACGCCCGGATCTGCCGGTCCACCACGTCGCTGAGGCCGAGGCGCCGCGGCATGGTGACGGTGGGATCCTCGTCCTCGAGGAACTCGGGGGGGAGGTCGACCGCCCGCAGGGTCTCGAGGAGCCGCAAAGCTACGACCGCCTGCACGCGGCGGCGCGAGGTGTCGTCGGAGCGGGAGGGAGACGGGGTTGCCAAGGTGGAGGAGCGAGCGTCCGGGACGTGGTTGAAGCCGTAATCTCGGGGCACCACGGCGCCCGGGCAACGCATGCGGTATCGGCGCGACACCCCGTTGGACCGCTCCCACGACCTCGACGAGAGATTTGCGAAACGTGCCAATTTGAGAGTGACATGCTTCGATGGGCCACGTATATACGGGGAGCGTGGGCGCCGCGAGGCGCCGGACGCCGGAACGGGCGGAGTGTGAAGGGAACGTCTCGTGGCCCACCCTGGGGGGGCTGGTTCTTCAAGCCATCGAGACCCTTCGCCTCCCCCGTTTCTTCTTGTGGGGAAGCCGGGGTGATTCCGCAGCGGAGCGGCCTTCGGTAGGTTACGGGCCCATGAAGCGCTATCCCGCGTTCGACCCTCCCGAGTACGTCTCCTGGCGCGCGGACCCCGGACTCGTGGCCGAGTACCGGCACCGCCTGTCGTCGGATTCCGAGAGGACGCGGGAGGTAGCCGCCCTGGGCGACGACGCTTTGCTCGGCCTGTACCGCGACCTCCTCCGCACGCGCCTCCACGACATCGCGCTCAAGCGATGGGTCCGCACGGGCGTCATCTCGAAGGCCTGGCTCGGCACCGGGGAAGAGGCCGTCACGGTGGGCGCCGTCGCCGCCCTGGACCGGGGGCTGGACCTCGTGATCCCCATGATCCGCAACGCGGGAGCGTTGCACATGATGGGGATGCCGCTCGCGGATCTCTTCCGCGGTTACCTCGCGACAGCCGACTCTCCGACCCGCGGACGGGACCTCCACATCGGGGCCATGGACCTTGGCGTGATCCAACCCATCAGCCACATGGGCACGAGCGTGACAGTGGTCGCCGGCGCCGCGCTGGCTTTCCGCACGAGGGGAGAGCGTCGCGTAGCCCTCACCTGGGTGGGGGACGGCGCAACCCGCACCGCCGCTTGCCACGAGGGCATGAACCTTGCCGCAGTCCAGAACGTACCGGCGGTCTTCGTGATCCAGAACAACCAGGTGGCGCTGGGCACGCGCGTCGATCAGCACGGCGCGGGGGATCTGCGAAGGTGGCCGGAGATGTACGGCATCCCGGCATGGACGTGTGATGGCAATAACGTGCTCGACGTGTTCGCGGCGACCCGGCTGGCGGTTGCTCGTTGCCGCTCCGGACGGGGCCCCGCGGCGGTGGTCGCGGAAACGTTCCGCATGGGCGGCCACGCGACGCACGACGAGCGGGAGGCCAGGGAGACGTTTCCGGCCCAGCTGTTCGAGGCCTGGGGTCGGCGAGACCCTGTCGGTCTCTACGAGACGTATCTCTTGGAGCATGGCGTGAAGGGGGAGACGCTCGAAGTGATGGAAGAGGAGGTCACCGAAGAGATGCAGCGCGCCGCCGACGAGGCGTTGGCGTCACGAGAGCGGGCCCCGCACGCCGAAACCGCCCTCTACGAAGGATTTTCGGAGGGTCGGGTGCTGGTCGGGCTCGATCGGCGCCCGCTGTGAGTGGTCCGTGGCGCCTCGCGGGGAGGCAACGTAGGTTGAGAGCGCCTAAGCCGCATGAGGCTGCGGGGCGTTGCTTCGGCTCGAACCCCTTGACGTGCAGTACATATTTCAATCTGGAAACAAGAATGATTCCTAGTTTCAGAGCGGGCGGTTTCGGGGGTTGAGCCCTGCGAAGGCCGCCCTTTTCTGCCCCGCCGACCGCTCCTGAACGGATTCGACATGGTCAACGCAAACCCTGATAAGCTCGAGAAGCTGCTGGCAACCCGGCCGCTGGACGACCTTTCCGACGAGGAGCTGGTCACGGCCCATCTCGAGGGCCGTGCGGGAGCCTTCCAGGAACTGTACGACCGGTATCGGGACCGGCTCATCCACTTCATCACGCGGAAGACCGGAGATCCGGACCGGGCGCAAGATCTGGTGCAGGAAGCGTTCATCCGGGTCACCCGCCACCTGCACCGGTTCGACACGTCGAAGAAGTTCTCGACGTGGATCTACACGATTGCGAGCAACCTCTCGAAGAACGAGCTGAGGAATCGGTCCCGCAGCCCGCTGGTGCTCTTCCAGCGACTGACGGGCAATTGGGAGGACGACCACCGGCCGCTGCAGTTCGAGGACTACTCGATGCGCCCGGACGACCTCTATCGGAAACGCTATCTGCGCCGTCTGGTGGAAGACCTGGTGAAGGAGCTCCCCGAGCATCACCGACTGGTCTTCCGGCTTCGCGAGCTCGAGGGCAAGAGCTACGAGGAGATCGCGGAGATCACCGGCGTGAACCTCGGCACCGTGAAGAGCCGTCTGCACCGCGCGAGGAACTCCTTCGCCCAGCGCATCGAGCCCTTCTTGAACTAGCGGAGGCGGCCGGGCTACCCCGGCCCGCTGACGACGACCGACCCGTCGGTCGTACATGCCGGGTGTGGGGCGAATCCCACACCCGGCATTATTATGTCCGGCGGATGGCCGACGCGCGCAGCGCGAGGCAGGATCCCGAAGGCCCCGTGAGCGAGGCCTTCTTGAAGTGGCAGGTGCGGAGCCCGCGAGGCTTGGTCACGCATGGCGGAGGAGGCGCCGCCGCGCCTCTCGCATGCAGGGAGGATCGGCGCCGCGCCCTTGCAGGCGCGAGCGCCGCTAGCGAAGCAACAGAGACGGTCGAGTAGCTACCGGGTAGTAAGCGTAGCGCCCGAGTCGCAGGCGAGGGGCGCGGTGGCGCCGACCCAACCCAGATGCAGGCGAAACCATGTTCGAGAATCTCCGCAGCGCCTTCCGGGAGGCCGTCGAGAACTTCAACAAGGAGCTCGCTCGCGACCAGGTGCCCGAAACCGTGGACCGGCTCCTCAAGGGCATGCGCGACGAGGTCGCGGACGCGAAGGTCCAGATACGCGAGCTCGAGGACCAGATCGCACGCACGGACGCCGAGGTGGAGCGGGAGAAGGGCGAGGTGACCACCGCGCGCCGCCGCGGGAAGATGGCCCACGACATCGGCGATACCGAGACGGCGGAGATCGCAACGCAGTACGCGGCGCGACACGAGGAGCGGCACCGGGTGCTCGAGCAGAAGGCGGCCGCGCTCCGCCAGGAGCTCGAGCTCCGACGGAACGAGGTCGAGGAGATGGTGGAGAAGGTGAAGGAGGCGCAGACCAAGCGCGACTCCCTCGCCGCGACCACGGGCCGCAGCGGCGCTCGTGAGACACTCCATGCCGCCGACGATCTCTTCGCCGAGCTGGACCGCATGGCCGAGAAGATCGGGGCGGAGGACGCACGAGCGCACGCCGCCGAGGCGATGGACGATCTGGAGTTGGAGGGGGGTGGGGACTACGAACCGCCCCCACGTGCGCCGGAGCCCGACATCGACGAGAGACTCGCCGAGCTGAAGCGGCGGATGGGGAAGGAATAGGACGCCGCGACCCGTCTCGGAGCCGCTACTGCTCCTCCTCGCCGGAACCCGTGGCGAAGTCGCGCAGGAAGAGCAGTCCGGCGCACTCACCGGCGAGGAAGAGGACGTCCTCGCGGTCCCGCCCCGACAGCCCCTTCATCCGCTCAGGGGTCCCCACGATCACCAGGAACCATTTCTTCCCGTTGCGCTCGCCCAGGTGGATCGCCAGCGATCCCCTGGCTTCGCTGGAGGCCGGCGCCTCCGCGGCCTGAAGGGCCGCCACGGCCTCGACCGGAAACCCGGTGCGGGCCGGGTCGTGTGCGAGATCGAGGACGACGAACGGTCTCAGGTCGGCGGCCGGATCGATCTGCCAGACGATTCCTCCCCGCTCGCCCGACGCGAGGTAGATGCTGCGCCACAGGGGGAGCGCGAATCGCGAACGCTCGCCGTCGGCGCCCCAGAGTGCGAAGGTCGAGGCGGGCTCGTCCTCGCCGTCCCGACGGCGCAGGTATTCGCCGAGGTCGATGATGCCATCGCTCATTGGCTGAAGGTCCCGACGCCGGCCTCCCGCGTCAACGGCCGCCGGCCTTCGGCCTGGCCGCTACCATGCCGTTCGGGTAGATTGCGCCGGACTTTTTCCGAGGACCCTCAACGCCCCGCGGGATCGGGCAGAGCGCAAGATGCAGAACTGGATCGGCGTCGGGATCTGGATCGTCATGGGTGCCGTGATCGGGCTTTCCATGAAGGTGCTCGTCAAGCGCCCCGAGGAAACCCCCGGCCACACTCCGGTGCTGGCCGTGCTCGGGTCCTTCGCTGCCTGCATCGGCGGCATGCTGGGCGTCGGCATCTTCGACTTCTGGGAACACCAGGCGATCAGCGCGGGGGGCATGGGCGCGGCGTTCGTGTTCGCCGCCCTCATGACGTTCATCTACCGCTGGGGCATTCGCGGCCTGGTCTGACGCGTCGCGCCCGACAGCGTCGCGTGCAACGAGGCGCCGGTCCTCGCCGGACCGACGCCTCACGCACGTCACCGCGGACGAGTTGCCCGCCCTCCGCGGCTCCGTTCTATCGAGAGGCGCTCGGCCTCCCCGTCCGGAAAAGGCGCCGGACGTCGCGTGCACGCATGCGGGGCGTCCACTCACACCACCCATCCGCCTCCGCACGTATACTTAGAGGTCGTTCGACCCCGAAAAGGTTGCAGCCACCATGTCCGACGTCCTGAAGTTCGTCGATGAGAACCTCGGCCGCTTCCGCGCCGAGATGTACGATTTCCTCCGCATCCCTTCCATCAGCGCGAGAGCCGAGCACGACGGCGACATGAGGCGGGCTGCCGAGTGGCTGTCGGACCGCCTGCGCGATGCCGGGCTCGAGCCGAGCATCCACGAGACCCCGGGCCACCCGGTGGTCCTCGGAGAGTGGCGCGGCGCAGGCCCGGATGCTCCGACCGTCCTGATCTACGGCCACTACGACGTACAGCCGCCCGAACCCCTGGACGAGTGGGAATCACCGCCCTTCGAGCCCACCGAGCGCGACGGGAGGGTCTACGCGCGCGGCTCCGCCGACGACAAGGGCCAGCTCTACATGCACGTGAAGGCGCTCGAGGCGCACCTGAAGGTGAACGGCGCGCTGCCGATGAACGTGATCGTGCTCGCCGAGGGCGAGGAGGAGGTCGGCTCGGAGAACCTCGTGCCGTTCGTCGAGCAGAACGTCCAGCGCCTCGCGTGCGACCACGTCATCATCTCCGACTCGAACATGTTCGCGGAGGGGATGCCCTCGGTGCTGTTCTCCCTCCGGGGGCTCGCGTACTTCGAGATCCACGTGAAAGGGGCGCGCAGCGACCTGCACTCGGGGCAGTTCGGTGGCACCGTGGTGAACCCGGGCAATGCCCTGGCCAAGATCATCGCCTCACTGCACGACTCGAAGGGGCGCGTCGCCGTAAAGGGGTTCTACGACGACGTGGTCGAGTGGGACGAGGAGACGCGCGAGCAGATCCGCTCGCTCCCCTTCGACGAGAAGGCCTACCGGCAGGAACTCGGCGTGCGGGCCCTGGGTGGGGAGAAGGCGTTCTCCCCGCTCGAGCGGCTCTGGATCCGCCCCACGTGCGACGTGAACGGGATCCTGTGCGGCTACACCGCCGAAGGTGCCAAGACCGTGCTGCCCAACAAGGCGATGGCGAAGGTCAGCTTCCGGCTGGTCAAGAACCAGACGCCCGGGCGGGTGAAGGAGTTGGTCGAGGCGCACCTGAAGAAGGTGAAGCCCGCCGGCGTGACGGTGGAGCTCAAGGAGCTGCACGGCGGCCGACCGTGGCAGGCGAAGGTCGAGGGTAAGCTGATGGAGGCCGCGTCCGCCGCGCTCCAGGAGGCATTCGGCGCACCCGCGGTGCTCCAGGGCGAGGGCGGCTCGATCCCGATCGTGGTCGACTTCGAGGAACAGCTGAAGGCCTCGGCACTGCTGGTGGGCTTCGCGCTCCCGGGGTGCAACCTGCACGCGCCCAACGAGTGGTTCGCGCTCGACGCCTACGACAAGGGCATCCGGGCGCTGACGATCCTGTACGACCGACTGGCCTGAGGGTCGGCGCGGCTCCGTAGCCCGATCAGCGACGGGCGGGGCGCCCCACCATGGCGGCGGCCCGCAGCAGCGCCCGAGCCTTGTTCAGCGTCTCCTCGTACTCCGTGGCGGGATCCGAATCCGCCACGATTCCGGCGCCGGCCTGGACGTACGCCTTCTCCCCGGTCACCAGCACGGTGCGGATGGTGATGGCCGTGTCCATGGTCACGCCACCGTAGCTGAAGTACCCCACCGCGCCGGCGTACGGCCCCCGTCGTACCGGCTCGAGCTCGTCGATGATCTCCATCGCGCGGATCTTGGGCGCGCCGCTCACCGTCCCCGCCGGGAAGCACGCCTTGAAGACGTCCACGGCACCCAGACCGGGTCGCAGCGTACCCTCCACCTGACTGACGATGTGCATGACGTGGGAGTAGCGCTCCACGACCATGAGGTCGGGAACGTGGACGGTGCCGTACTCGGCCACCCGACCCACGTCGTTCCGGCCCAGGTCCACCAGCATGCGATGCTCGGCCAGCTCCTTCTCGTCGGCCAGGAGGTCGTCGGCCAACTCGCGGTCCTGCTCGGGCGTCCTTCCCCGGGGGCGCGTGCCGGCGATGGGCCGCACGGTCACCGTCCCGTCCTCCACCCGGACCAGGACCTCGGGCGAGCTGCCCACCAGGGCCACGCCGTCCATCTCCAGGAAGTACAGATACGGCGACGGATTCAGCGTGCGCAGCGCACGGTACAACTGGAACGGCGTGGAGCTCAGCTCCACCCCGAGCCGCTGGCTGAGCACCACCTGGAAGGCGTCACCCGCCCGGATGTACTCGCGGATCCGCTCCACGCCCGCCTCGTAGTCGGCTCGGCGCGTGGAGCTGGAGAACGCCGGGTCGGCGTCGGGCTCGGCGGCGAGCGACAACGGCGGAGGGGGGGTGGCTTCGGCGAGCTGCCGGATCGACGCCTCGATGCGGGTGCCGGCCTCCTCGTACCTGTGGCGGAGCTGCTCCTCCGACTGGCCCTCCTCCACCGACACCGCGGCGATGGCCTTGGCCCGGCCCCTGAAGTTGTCGATGGCCAGGACCACGTCGGTGAACACGAAGAGCCCGTCAGGGATGCCCAGGTCGTCGGGGGGGCCTGCGGGAAGCCGTTCGATCTGGCGCACCACGTCGTAGCCGAAGTACCCGACGGCCCCTCCCCAGAAGCGAGGCAGCTCGGGAACGGCCGCCGGAACACGGGCCCGGAGCCGAGCGTCGAGGTCTCCGAGCGGATCGTCGGTCTCCACATGCAACCACCCCTCGCTCGGCGTCCACCAGGACACCTGCCCACCCTGAAGGCGCCACGCCCCCGACGGGCGGGTTCCCAGAAAGGTGTAGCGGGCCCATTGTTCGCCACCCACGACGGATTCCAGGAGGAAGCCGAAGGGGGGACGGGCCAACTTGGCATAGGCCGTGACGGCCGTGTCCACGTCGAAGAGGAACTCCCTCCATACGGGGACCACACGGGCCGATCGGGCGTACTCCCGGAATTCCCGGAAGGAAGGAACGAGGTGCATGAGCGGTCAGGAGCGGACTTCCCAGGATGAGCGACTCAATGTCCCGAGGTGAGAGGACAGCGTCAACGCCGGTCGTCGCCGTCGACACTGGGGGGACGTTCACCGACCTGGTCCTGTGGCGGGACGGCGCGCTGACCACGCTCAAGGTTCCCTCCACCCCCGCCGATCCGGCGCAGGCCGTCCTCGACGGCATCCGCCGGCTCGTGCCCGAGGGCGAGCCCTTCCTGCTCCTGCACGGGTCCACCGTCGCCACCAACGCGCTCCTCGAGCGTCGCGGCGCCCGCGTGGTGCTCGTGGCCAACCAGGGGTTCGAGGACGTGATCGAGATCGGTCGCCAGAACCGACCGCAGCTCTATGCGCTTGTGGGCCACCGTCCCCCGCCGCTGGTCGCGCGCGACGATCGGATCGGGGTGCCGGGGCGGCTCGACCCGCGCGGCGAAGAGGTGGAGCCCCTCGACGCCGCCGTCCTCGAGGCGCTCTCGACGCTCGTCGAGGAGCGGGGAGCGCAGTCGGTCGCGGTGTCGCTGCTGCACTCGTATGCGAACCCGGCGCACGAGCGGCTGGTGGCTGAGTCCCTGGCATCGACGGGGCTTCCGCTGTCGGTGTCCTCCGAGCTGCTGCCCGAGTTCCGCGAGTTCGAGCGCACGTCCACGACGGTCGTGAACGCCTACGTGGCACCCATGATGTCACGGTACCTGGGCCGCCTCTCGGCCGAGGCGGGGGCGGAGCGGGTGACGATCATGGGCTCCAACGGCGGGGCGGTTCCGATCGAGCGCGCGCGGCGCGAGCCCGTGCACACCGTCCTGTCCGGCCCCGCAGGCGGTGTGGTCGGCGCGCTGGATTGGGCGCGGCGCGCGGGACACGAGCGGGTGATCTCCTTCGACATGGGGGGCACCTCCACGGACGTGTCGCTCTGCCCCGGTCAGGCCCTACGGACGAGGGAGTTCGACATCGACGGCCAGCCCATCGCGATTCCGGTGCTCGACATCCACACCGTCGGGGCAGGCGGAGGATCGCTCGCTCGCCTCGACGCGGGGGGCGCGCTCCGGGTCGGGCCGCAGAGCGCCGGGGCCGACCCCGGCCCGATCTGTTACGGGCGCGGGGGTACCGGGGTCACCGTCACCGACGCCCACGTGTGGCTCGGTCGCCTGCCCGTCGACGCCTTCCTGGGCGGGGAGAGCCGCATCGACCGCGACGCCGTTCGCGCTCCGCTCGAGGCGCTGGCGCGGGGCCTGGGAGGGTCCGCGGAGGAGGCGGCGGAGGGTGTCCTCGCCGTCGCTGACGCGGCCATGGAGCGCGCGCTGCGCGTGATCTCAGTCGAGCGCGGCTACGACCCCGCCGACTTCGCCGTCGTGGCCTTCGGAGGGGCCGGTGCGCTGCACGTGGCGGAGCTGACCCGGAGACTCGGCGCGGCGCGCGCTTTGGTGCCACCCGACCCTGGTCTCCTCTCCGCCTACGGCATGCTGGCCTCGCCGGTGACGCGGGAGCTCTCCCGCACGGTGCTCGCGTCCACCCTTCGGTCCGGGCTGGCCAGCCTCCTGGCAGGAGTCTTCGACGAGCTCGAGCGACAGGCGCGCGCCGAGATGCTGGCCGAGGGCGCCCACGAGGACGCGCTCGTGGCCGAACGGTGGGTGGACGCGCGCTACGCGGGACAGAGCTTCGAGCTGCGCGTGCCCGCCGACGGTTGGGTGGAACGGTTCCACGACCTCCACGAGGAGCGCTACGGCTACCGGCGCCCCGCCACGCCCGTCGAGGCGGTGACGCTGCGCGTGGTCGTGACGGCACCGCCTGTCGCGCTCGAGGCGCCCCGGCTCGCGACGGCGTCGGGCCCGCCCCGCGCGGAGGGCACGCGCGTGTTCTTCGGGGGGCGGGAGATGGAGGCCGTTCGCGTGTGGAGGAGGGACCTCGGAACGGGCCACGAGCTGGAAGGCCCCGCGATCGTGCAGGAATACAGCGCCACGACGTGGGTGCCCCCGGAGTGGCGCCTCCAGGTGGACGAATGGGGCTGCCTCCACCTCGTGCGCGGCGCGTAGCACCCCGCTGCCCGAACGCCGGGGGAAGCCACCCCGGTTGGGGTGCGGGCCCCGCGCGTTATCTTTCGCGGAATCCCTTCTCGTGACCGTACCTCCGAGGACCATGGCCACCCAGGCACGCACGAACGACGAGACGGCCCGGCGGGCCGACGCGGCCCACCCGCGCCCGCCGTACGGGGCGGCCGCCGTGGCTGGGCTCCTCGTGTTCGTGCTCTATGCCGTGACGCTGGCGCCCACGACGGCGTTCTGGGACACCTCCGAGTACATCGCGACCGCACACATCCTCGGAATCCCGCACCCGCCGGGGAACCCCCTGTTCGTGACGCTGGCGCGCGCGTGGTCGGTCCTGCTGGCTCCGCTCGGGCTTTCCGTGGCGGTGCGCGTGAACCTGTTCAGCGCGTTCATGAGCGCGGCGGCTCACGCGCTGTGGTTCCTCGTGATCCACCACGTGCTCCGGTACTTCTCCGAGGACCGGCGCTTCCGCCTGGTCGGCGCCGCCGCGGCCGTACTGGTCAGCGCCACGGCCTTCACCGTCTGGAACCAGTCGAACGTCAACGAGAAGGTCTACACGGTCTCCCTCCTGACGATCGCGCTCCTGACCTGGCTGGCGTTCCGCTGGCAGGAGAACCTGGGGAAGGGGAAGGACGACAACCTGCTCGTCCTCATGGCGTTCATCCTGGCGCTCTCGGTGGGCAACCACTTGATGGCGTTCCTGGCGGCGCCGGCGATCGGGGTCTTCATCCTCGTGGTGCACCCGCGGACCCTTCTCAACTGGCGACTCTATCCGGCGGCGATCCTGGTAGCGGTGCTGGGCCTCTCGATCCACATCTTCCTTCCGATCCGGGCGGGGCTCGACCCCGTCATCAACGAGGCCGCACCCACCTGTCCCAACATCGGCTCGGCCCTGGGGGCGATCGTCACCTACGGCAAGGCCGGCTGCGTCGCCCTCGGCGAAGCGCTGCAGCGCACGCAGTACGACAAGCCGCCGGTCACGATCCGCCAGGCCGCGCTCTCGTCCCAGATCGTGAACTACCTGCAGTACTTCGACTGGCAGTGGGCCCGCTCGCTTTCCGGCACGAACACGGTCTTCGCCAACCTGCGCCTGCCGTTCACCATGCTGTTCACGGGCCTCGGCGTCTGGGGAGCGATCGAGCACTTCCGCCGCGACCGGGCGAGCTTCTTCTACGTCGCCGCGCTCTTCCTCACGCTGTCCGCGGCACTCGTCTACTACCTGAACTTCAAGTACGGGTACTCGCTGCAGGCGCCAATCCAGGGCACCGACGCGCACGAGGTCAGGGAGCGGGACTACTTCTTCGTCGTCAGCTTCTCGGTGTGGGGACTGTGGGCCGGGGTCGGCATCGCCACCCTCTGGCGGGAAGCTGCGGACGAACTCAAGACCACACTCGCCAAGACCGCGCCCATCCTCGGCCTCGCCCTCATTCCGCTGTTCGCCAACTGGTCCTGGGCCAGCCGTGCGCACGACTGGGCGGCTCGGGACTGGGCCTACAACCTCCTGATGAGCGTGGAGCCGTACGGGGTGCTCTTCACGAACGGCGACAACGACACCTTCCCGCTGTGGTACCTGCAGGAGGCGGAGGGCATCCGCCGCGACGTCACCGTGATCGTGACGTCGTACCTCAACACCCCCTGGTACACGGAGCAGCTCCGCGACCTGACCGCGGCGTGCGCGCCCGGCGAAGACCCGCTCGCGCATCCCACGCGCATCATCTGTCAGCGACCCTACACCGCACAGAACACCGGGGCGGCCTACGTCGCCGACTCGGCGAAGGCAGGGGGGAAGGTCCCGCTCGTTCTCGGCCATCCGGTGAACGCGCCGACCCACTCCATCCTTCCGCTGGACGACGCCACCATCGAGCGCGTGGCCGGTGCGTACTCCCAGATCGACCGCGACCAGGTGCTCCACCTGGGCAACGTCACGGCGGTCCTGCGGTCCGGTCGGATCCTCTATCCGTGGATGCAGTACGCGCTGGTCCTGATCAACAACTCCATCGCGGAGCGCCCGATCTACTTCGCGTCCAGCGGGAGCGCCGCGACCGAGCTGGGCCTGGACGCCTATCTGATCCGGCAGGGACTCGCCTACAAGCTGAACGACGGCCCGCTGGACGACTCCCCCCCTCCCGGCGTCGTGCACATGGCACAGTCGCCGTACAGCGCGGTCGTCGGCGACTGGGTCGACGTCCCGCGCACCCGCACGCTGGTGGACGACGTCTTCGTCCACCACTCCGGGATCCCCGATGCGTGGGAGCACTGGCCCGACGCCTCCACGGTCGGGATCCCCAACTACTACGCCTGGACGTACCTCGCCCTCATGCAGGCCGAGACGCAAGCCGGGGACAAGCAGGCCGCGGCCAGATACCAGGAGCGCACCGAAGCATGGTCGGTCCTCGGAAGCTGAGCGGCGACCCGGGCGCGGGCGGCACACCCCACTGGCGCAAGGCCGTCGTGTTCGCCGCAGAGCCCGAGGCCGAGCTGGCGCGCCAGCAGCTCGAGGCCGCCGGAATCCCCGTGGCGGTCCTCAACGACCAGACCGGGATCTTCGGCCCCGGCTTCGCCGGCGCTTCGCACCTCGGCGTCACGGTCCTGGTTCCCGGGGACCGCCTGGAGGAGGCGAGGGAGCTGCTCGAAGATTTCGTGGAGAGCTTTGGAGGGGCGATACCGGAGGGCGGGGCGGAGTAGGCCGGCACCTCCGCTACAGCTCCACCACCACCCCCCTCCCTTCGCGCTCCGCCGCCGCCAGCACCCTCGCGGCGATCGCCACGTCCTGTACGGCGTTGCCCACCGACTTGAAGAACGTGATCTGATCGTCCGAGGTCCGACCCGGTCGTAGCCCCGCGGCCACCTCACCGATCTCCCCGACGATCACGCCCGCGTCCACCTCGCCGTCGCCGATCGGCCCCGCGAGGTCCCCGGCCTCCGCGAGCGCGGCCTCGCGCTGATCCACGAACACGCGTGCCCGTCGTACCAGCGCGGTGTCCACCTCGCGCATGGCCGGCGTGTAGGAGCCGACGCCGGTGACGTGCGTGCCGGGCTCCACCAGCGTGCCGTCGAAGACGGGCGTGACGCTGTCGGTGGCCGTGACGACGATGTGTGCCCCGCGCAGCGCCGCGGCGCGGTCCTGCATCACCGACGCGCGGACCCCTTCCTGCCGGGCCGCGAGGGCGCGGGCCGACTCCGCGTGGTTGGAGACGATGCGCACCTCGGTCACCGTACGCACGCACCGCACCGCCTCGAGCTGCGCCCCCGCCTGCACGCCGGAGCCGAAGAGCGCCACCACGGACGCCCCGGGAAGCGCGAGGAGATCTGCTGCCAGCCCGCCCGCCGCCCCCGTCCGGAGCGCCGTGAGGCGCGTCCCGTCCATGAGCGCCAGGGGCCGCCCGGTGGCCGGATCCAGGACGAGCACCGCGGCGTGGATGACGGGCAGGCCCCTCGCCGCGTTGCCCGGGTGTACGGTCACGATCTTCGCGGCCGTCGCCCACAGCCCAGGCAGGTGGCCGGGCATGAAGAGCGCCGTGCCCCCCGGCGTCTCCAGCGCGAGCCGCAACGGCACGACGGCTTCGCCCTTCGAGAGGGCGACGAACGCCCCCCGCATGGCGTCGATGGCGCCCCGCATGTCCACGGCCGCGAGGACGTCGGCGGCCGACAGGATTCGCATCTTCATCGGGCACACCTTGCTCGGTGACACCTCCGGGCGTCAACCTTACGAAGGTCGCCACTCCGTCGTCCCCCCAACCGCACGGACCATGCGCCTCGTCGAGACACCCCATGCTCCCCGTCCCGCCGGACACTACAGCCAGGCCGTGATCCACGGCGACACGGTGTACGTGGCCGGACAGCTTCCCATCGATCCCGAGGACCGCGACGCCCCCCCGGGGGACGCGGCGGCGCAGGCACGGCGTGCCCTCGAGAACGTGCGCCACATTCTGGAGGCCGCGGGGAGCGGGCTCGACCGCGTGCTGCAGATGACGGTCTACGTCTCCGACATCACCCACTGGAACGAGGTCAACCGGGTGTACTCGGAGATGATGGGCGATCACCGCCCGGCCAGAGCCGTCGTCCCCGTGCGCGATCTCCACTTCGGCTACCTCGTGGAGATCCAAGCCATCGCCGCGCTGAGCGAGGAGCCGTCATGAGCGCCTACCATCGCTGTCCCAAGTGCAACTCGGACCAGATGATCGACGGCGGTTACGTTGCGGACGCGCAGGGGCCGCGCGTGGTCGTCGGGGTCGACCGCCATCCCGATCGCGGACGGCTGGCCCATTCGGCCAGCACGCTGATCCACGCGAGCGTGTGCGGCTCGTGCGGCTTCGTGGAGCTCTACGCCAACCGGCCCGACGAGCTCTACGTGGCCTACCAGCAGGCGGAACGCGCCGACCGATCCGCCCCCCACCCCCGGGCGTAGACGCGGAGTCCCTCCCATCCAGGCGCGGACCGGGCCCGCCGGCATTCGGATCGGCATCGACCTCGGCGGCACGAAGATCGAAGCCGTGGCGCTCGCGGCCGACGGTACGGAGCTGGCCCGCCTCAGGATCGCCACCCCGAGAGGGTACGAGCCGACGCTACGTGCGCTCGCCGATCTCGTGGTCCGCGTCGAGCGCCACGCGGGCGGCGCCGGGCCGGTGGGGATCGGAATCCCCGGGACGATCTCGCCCGCCACCGGGATGGTGAAGAACGCCAACTCCACCTGGCTCATCGGCCATCCCCTGGACCGGGACCTGGCCGACAGGCTCGGCTGCCCCGTGCGCATCATGAACGACGCCAACTGCTTCGCGCTGTCCGAGGCGAGCGACGGGGCGGGACGCGGGGCGTCCGTCGTCTTCGGGGTCATTCTGGGGACCGGGGTGGGCGGCGGCATCGTCGTCCACGGTCGGCCACTCGCGGGAGCCCAGCTCATCGCGGGGGAGTGGGGTCACAACCCGCTGCCCTGGCCCACCGACGACGAGCGTCCCGGGCTGGAATGCTATTGTGGGCGGCGGGGGTGCATCGAGACGTTCCTCTCCGGGCCCGGGATGGAGCGCGACCACCTCGCCGCCACGGGACGCCGCTGGGACACGCACCGGATCGTCGACGCGATCGGGCGAGGCGACGAGGGCGCCCTCGAGGCCTACCAGCGTTACGTGGACCGGCTCGCGAGGGGGCTCGCTTCCGTGATCAACGTCCTCGATCCCGACGTGGTGGTGCTCGGCGGCGGGATGTCGAACCTGCCGGGCCTCGCCGAAGACGCGCAGCACGCGCTGCCTCCCTGGGTGTTCACCGACGTGGTGACCACGCGGGTCGTAGCGAACCGCCACGGAGACTCCAGCGGTGTGCGCGGCGCCGCGTGGCTGTGGCCGGCTCACGAGGAGCGCTGAGACGGGGGAGAGGGGCAGCGGGAGAGGCCGACAGTCCCGGCCGCTCAACCCATCCGCGGAATCGTCATGTTGTCCAGGAAGAGCCGGTCCTTGGACGACAGCGCGGAAATCCCCTCCTGGTCGACCACGTCCAGGAGGCGCTGGACCTCGTCGCGATTGAGAGGGTGGAGCCTGCGCACGTTGATGCGCCCCCACCGATCGCGATCTTCCTGATTGCGGACGCCCTGCGACGAGTAGTGCGAGTTGGGCATCTCCACCACGCGTCGCGCCGCGATACGGCGCTTGCGCCAGCTCCGGTACCACATGCGGAGCGCCACCCCCACACCTATCCCCACGAACAGGGCTGGAATCCAGGTAGTCATACGCTGCCTAAGACGGCCACGAAGATCCGAGCCTGGGAACCGGAGGGGGGCGACCGCCTTCGGCCGCCCCCTCCGGTCCCATCGCCTCTACCTTATTGTGACGTAATCCGGGAGGCAAAGGTTGCAGTTCGGGCCGGGTCAGGTTCGAGACACCCTCGATCTCCCCCGCTCGACCGGCGCCCGGAGGAACACGTGGCCTGAGCCCGCGGCCGCCTGGCGCAGCGCAGCCGCCCCGCTGCCCGCGTCGTCGCGGACCTCGAGGACCGCGTCGAACAGCTCCGGCCGGGCGTCGACCGCGTCCCCGCGGGTGACCAGGACCACACGCGGCACCTCCCTCAAGAGGTCGCGGAGGAGGACGAGGGCGCGCAGCGCGCCTTCCGACTCGAGGCGGTCGAACGGCTCCTCGAGGATCAGCGTGGCGAGGACCTGCCCCCCGCCCGCGACCAGCGACACGGCCGCCAGGCGAACCGCGAGGCGCCCCGCCGCGAGGTCTTCCTCCGACAGGGGGCTCAGGGCGCCAGCGTCTCCCTGAAGCTGGGCCCCGCCGTCTCCCCACGTCACCGCCAGGATCCTCCCTCCCGAGATGCGTCCGAGGTACCGGGATGCCCGGGACAGCAGCACCTCCCTCGCCCGGGACAACCGTGCTTCGCGCACGCGCAGCAGCGCGGTGACGATTTCGCCGAGGGGTCCCTCCGCGGCCGGAGCCGAGCCCCCCGCACCCTCCAGCTCCGACAGGCGCGCACGCAGAAGCTCGACCCGCTCCGACGTCGCCTCGAGCGCAGCGTGCAGACGAAGCGACCGGCCCTCCAGGTCCTGCAGGTGGGGAGGCTTCAGCTCGAGCTGTTCCCACCGCCGCTTCC
>Ga0307424_1000131_pt1 | contig 35237 bp, 26 predicted proteins | sample SalMarWE160320MG_FD_202157 | JGI IMG/M metagenome (GOLD analysis project Ga0307424, IMG submission 202157) | Salt marsh sediment microbial communities from the Plum Island Ecosystem LTER, Massachusetts, United States - WE1603-20 | ecosystem: Environmental > Aquatic > Marine > Intertidal zone >... | reverse complement strand
GCGTTGGGGAGAACGTGGCGTTCGGCGTTCCCCGTGCGCCGGACCGGGCCGAGCGGGTGCGCCGGCTACTCGACCTGGTGGATCTCGCCGGTTTCGAGAAGCGTCGAATCGATGCGCTCTCGGGCGGCCAGCAGCAGCGCGTCGCGCTCGCGCGGGCCCTCGCGCCCGAGCCCAAGCTCCTCCTGCTCGACGAGCCGCTCTCGAATCTCGATCCCGCCCTGCGCGAGCGGACGCGTCGGGAGCTGCGCAGCGCGCTCGAAGCGGTCGGCATCACGACCGTCCTGGTCACGCACGAACAGGAAGAGGCGTTCGCGCTGGGCGACGTCATCGCCGTGCTGCGCGACGGCCACTTGGAGCAGGTCGGCACGGCACCGGATCTCTACGAGCGACCGGCGACGTACTTCGTGGCCACGTTCGTCGGTCGGGCGGCGACCGTGCCCGGGGTGCTGGTGGCGGCGGACCGCGCGCGCGTGGCCGCGGACGTCGAATGGCTCGTGCGGGTCCCGCTGGCGCTCGCGCCCAACGCGCCGGTGCGCGTCGTCGTGCGACCGGAGGCGCTGCGCTTTCGTCAGGACGTGGGGGTTCCCGGGACGGTGCGGTCGCGACGCTACCTGGGCGGCCGCGCGCTGTTCGCCGTGGACACGACCATTGGCGCGCTCGAAGTCGAAGCCGCAACCGACGCGGTGACGGTGGGCCAGACCGTGCGCGTGATGGCGGAGCGCGCGGACGCGTTTCCAACGGCCGAGCGATGAACCGCCGGTCGAACGGCCTGCTGCTCGCCATCGCGTTGGCGTGGCTGGTCGCCTATCCCCTCCTGCTCGTGGTGCTCGACGCGTTTCGCGTGGACGGCGGATGGGCGCTGTCGAACTTCAGCGTCTTCGTGCACGATCCCCGGGAGTGGGAAGCGCTGTGGGGCAGCCTCTGGATTTCGTTCGCGAGCGTTGCGTTGGCCGGCGCCATCGGCATTCCGTTGGCTTTCGTGTTCGAGCGGTTCGATTTCCCCGGGCGACGCATCCTCGGTGGGTTGGTGGCACTCCCCGCCGTGCTGCCGCCGTTGGTCGGCGTCATCGCGTTTCTCTTTCTGTACGGGGAGAGCGGCATCATCCCGCGCCTCATCGCGACCGCGCTCGGCCTCGAGGGATCGCCGTGGCGGCTGCGCGGCGCGGGGGCGATTCTGTTGGTCCACGCGTATTCGATGTACGTCTACTTCTATCTCTTCACGCGCGCGGGGCTCGCGCGGGTGGACGCGTCGATGACGGAAGCCGCCGCGTCGTTGGGTGCCGGGCGTTGGCGGACGGTGCGGCAGGTGGTGCTTCCGCTGGTGCGGCCGCAGATCGCGGCCGCGGCGCTGCTCACGTTCATGACGGCATTGGGCTCCTTCAGCGCGCCGTACATCTTCGGCGGCGGGTTCCGCGTCATGCCGACCCAGATCCTCGCGACCAAGCTGAACGGCGATCTCGGTCTCGCGATGGTGGAAACCACCGCGCTCGCGGCGCTGGCGCTCGTAGCGCTGGCGCTGCTGCGGCGCACGCAGGGTGGGGCGACGATCGCGATCGCCGCCAAGGGAGCCGCGCCGGGCGTGCGCACCCTCCGGAGCCCCGTCGGCCGCGCGAGCGCGGCCGTACTCGGATGGGGGTTCGCCGTGGTGTTGCTGCTGCCGCACGCGACGCTCCTCCTCGTGTCACTGGTCCCGACGGGAACCTGGACGACGGAGTTGTTTCCGCCCGCGTATTCGCTGACGAACTACGGCGCGCTCGTGCATGAGCCGGAACGCCTGCGTCCGTTGGTCAATTCGCTGTGGATGGCCGGCGTGGCCACCGTCGGCGCGCTGGCGCTCGCGATGTGGGCGGGACGTGTGGTTGTCCAGGTGCGGGCACGCTTGGCGCGCCACGTGGAGACGCTGGTGAACCTGCCGTGGGCGGTACCGGGCACCGTGCTCGCGATCGCGCTGGCTACCACGTTCAGCATTCGCGCGCCCCTGGTCGGGCGGTGGGTACTGGTGGGCACGGCGGTGATCCTCCCACTGGCCTATCTGATCCGGAATCTCCCGCTCGCGGCGGGGGCGGTGCTCCCGGGGTTCCGGCAGCTCGATCCCGCGCTCGAAGAGGCGGCCGCATCGCTGGGGGCTGGGCGGCTCCGCACGCTCGCACAGGTCACCTTCCCGCTGCTTCGGCCGGCGTTGCTCGCCGGGGGCGCGCTCGCGTTCGCGACGGCGGTCGGGGACTTCGTCACGTCCATCGTGCTCTACACGTACGACACCCGTCCCATCTCGATCGAGATCCTCGGCGCGCTACGCCAGTTCGACATCGGTATCGCCGCCGCGTACGGCGTGGTGTTGATGCTGGTGTCGGCGGTGGCGATGGTCGTCGGCACCCGGCGATGACCGACTCCGGGATGAGGAAGATCTCGGTCCTCATCGGGATCGGGTTCGTCGACATGCTCGGATCGGCGATGGTGTTCCCGCTGATCCCGTTCTACGCCTTACGACTGCACGCCTCCGATTGGGTGATCGGCTTGATGATCGCCAGCTTCCCGGTCGCGCAACTCACGTCGGCGCCGCTCTGGGGTCGCGTGTCCGACCGGTTCGGCCGCCGGCCCGCCCTGTTGGTGGGTCTGGCGGCGTCCGCCGTGGCCTTCGTGGTCTTCGGGTTTGCCGTGTCGGTGTGGATGCTGTTTCTCTCGCGGCTGATCCAGGGGGCGGGCGGCGGGACGACCGGCGTGGCGCAGGCCTACATCGGTGACGCGGTCGCGCCCAAACAGCGGACCAAGGCGCTGGGCTGGCTGTCCGCGGCGACGTCGGCGGGCGTCATGATCGGTCCAGCCATCGGGTCCGTGTCCACGAATCTGGGGTACGCCGCGCCCGGGCTGATCGCGGCCGGGTTGTGCGTCATCAACGTCGCGTTCGCGTGGCGGTGGCTTCCCGAGACGGCTCCCGCCCATCGGGATCGCGTGACCGACGCGCCGGCGCGCCGGCCCCTGCGGGACGTCATGTGGGAAGTCGTCCGCCATCCGCGCGCGCCCATCTCCCAGCTGATCTGGATCTACGCCATCGGCATGTTGGGCTTCATGTCCATGACCGGCGTGCTCGCGCTGTACCTGGAGCGGCGGTTCGGGGTCACGGAAAAGACCATCGGGCTCTTCTTCGTGTACACGGGGATGACCGGGGTCGTGATGCGGGCGCTCATCCTGGGGCGGATCACGGATTGGCTGGGGGAAACCCGGGTCATGCGCCTCGGTGCGATCGTCTTGTCGCTGGGCCTGCTCCTCGTGCCGCTGCCACACTCGGTCTGGCTTCTCGCGCCACTGATCGGCCTGGTGCCGATCGGTACCGCGCTCTTGTTCCCGGCCACGACCGCGGTGGTAACCCACCTTGCCCCGGACGCCGAACGGGGTCAGGTCCTGGGCGTGGCGCAGACCTTCGGCGGCTTCGCGCGGGTGCTCGCGCCGATATGGGCGACCGCCGCGTTCCAGGCGCTCGGGATCACGGTCCCGTTCTACATCGCGTCGGCCGTCGTGGCGGGGGTCATTGTTCTCGCTTTTCAGGTGAAAGGTGGTGGGGGGGAGGGGGTGGGGGGTGGGTCAGACGCCGAGACGGCCAGACGGCCAGCGGTGGGTGGGGGATAGCGGGGAGTGGCCGTCGTTCCCAAGACAGGAATCTGCCTCGGTACGCCTCCCATCTGTCCTGCTGCCGTCCGCTGGCCGTCTTGCCGTCTTGGCGTCTACCCTTTCACCGCATTCTACCGCCTGTAGACTACCACCCCCCCGAGTACCGTCATCTCGACGTTTGTATCTAGGATTCGATCGTCGGCGACGGTCATGATGTCCTGATCCAGCACCACGAAATCCGCGTACTTCCCGGCGGTGAGCGAGCCGCTCACGTCTTCCATGAATGCCGCGTAGGCCGGCCAGGCGGAGATGCTCAGCAGCGCCTCCTGCCGTGTGGTGCGCTGGTTCGGGAACCAGCCGCCCGGCGGGAAGCCGTTCGCGTCCTGGCGAGTAATGAAGGAGTGGAACGAGATCAACGGGTTCGGCGACTCGACGGGGAAGTCGGATCCGTTGGGGATAACCATCCCGGTGTTCAGCAATGTGCGCCACGCGTAGGCGCCCGCCAGGCGGGAGTACCCCAGGCGGTTCGCCGCCCAATACATGTCGCTCGTCTGGTGGCTTCCCTGCATGGACGGAATCACGTCGAGCTTCGCGAAGCGGGGAATGTCCTGGTAGCTCAGAATCTGCGCGTGCTCGATGCGGAACCGGTGGTCGGCTGTGGGGACCTCCTTGAGCGCATCCTCGAAGATGTCGAGCACGTTGCGATTCGCCCGGTCGCCAATGGCGTGGACCTTCACCTGCCAGCCGTTGCGGAGCGCCTTTGCGGCCACGCGCCGCAGGTAGCCGGAGTCCGCGGTGATCAGGCCGCGGTTGCCAGGTTCGTCGCTGTAGTCTTCGAGCAGTGCCGCGCCCCGGCTGCCGAGCGCGCCGTCGTCAACGATCTTGATGCTGCGGATCCAGAGACGGTCGTTCACGGCGAGCCGCTTGCCGGCGCGCATCACGCTGTCGAGCGTCGCCTCATCGGCCCGGACCATGACGTAGTTGCGCAGGTTGTACTGACCCGCGCGCGCCAGCTCCTCGTAGATCGCGATGTTGCGCGGGGAGACGCGCGCGTCGTGAATGCCCGTGAGGCCCAGTGATTCGTGTCGGCGATTGCCGCGAGGGTCTCCGCCTTGGTTTCGTCGGGCGAGTCGCCCGTCATGACGCGTTCCACCACGCCGCGCGCGCGGTCCACGAACACACCGGTTGGGTTCCCGCGGGCGTCGCGGATGATACGTCCCCCCTCGGGATCGGGCGTCCGTGCCGTGACGCCGGCGAGCTCCATGGCCTTGGCGTTCGCCAGCGCCGCATGCCCATCCACCCGCCCGAGCCAGACGGGGTTGTTCGGCACCGCCTTGGAAAGGGCGTCATGGGTGGGGAACGTCGTGACTGCCCAGTCGTTCTGGTCCCAGCCTCGGCCCCGGATCCACTGTCCGGGCGGGACGCTCTTCGCGCGCTCGACCACGCGCGCGATGACCTCGTCGTACGACCTGGTGCCTACGAGGTCCACCGTGCGGAGCGCCTGTCCCAACCCCAACAGGTGCGTATGCGCGTCCACCATGCCCGGGATGACCGTCTTGCCGGCGAGGTCGAGCCGTTGGGTGCGCGGTCCCGCGAGCGCCTCGGCTCCCCGGTCGCTGCCGACGAAGAGGATCCGGTCGCCGCGGACCGCGAGCGCGGTCGCCATCGGTCGGTTGACGTCGGCGGTGTACACGTGCGCGTTGGTGACGATCAAATCGGCCGTCTGCTGTTGCTGCGCGACGAGCACGCCGGGCGTGAGCGCGGCGGCGACGGTCAGGGCGAGAGGTCTTATGACATCCTCGATGGGATTGCGACCACGGGATCGGGCGCCGGCGGCGTCGTCGGCGCGCCCGGACGATACGACCGCGCCTGCGGAGACTCAAGGCTTGGGGGTGAGCTTCGGCGCGAACGCAGGTAGCTTTGCGAGGACGCGAGAGTGGGGGGGAGATGCCGTCCAACAACCGTGTCGCACTGTTGGCGCTAGGCGCGGCCCTGACGCTCGGGCCAGCGCGGCCGCTCGCCGCGCAATCGCCCGTAGTGCACGCGGTCCTGTTCTTTTCGCCCTCCTGTCCCCACTGTCACAAGGTCATTACGGAGGATCTTCCTCGCATATTCGCCCGATTCGGCGGGCCGCCTCTGCTCACCCAAGGAACCGCCGGCCACGTGATCGGGAATGGGAAGGTGGAGATCCTGCTCGTGGACGTGAGCTTCCCGGCGGGGTTCGACGCGTACGAGGCGGCCGGTGAGAGTCTCAAGATCCCAGAAGATGGCGTTCCGCGACTCGTCTGCGGTGACAGCGTGCTCGTGGGCGACGTTGCCATCCCCACGTTCTTCCCGCGGCTGATCACCGCTGGGCTGGACCACGGGGGAGTGGACTGGCCCGCGATCGACGGTCTTGATCTCCTCTTCCCACCGGCATACGTGAGGGCGCGCGAGTCTGTGCCCCTGGTGGACACGGTGGTGCGGGCGGACACGGCGGTCGCGGCGGTCCCGGCGGACACGGCGGTCCCGACGGTCGCGGTGGACACGACGGTCCCGACGGTCCCGGCGCTCCCGACGGTCAAGGCGGACACGGCGCTCCGCGCGGATACGGGGCTCAAGGCGGATGCAGCGGTAGCAACGGTCAGGGCCGGCGAGGTGGCCCGGACGGATACGAACGTTGCAAACGTGATGGACGTTATCAGCACGACGTCGAGGGGATCGGTGATCGGTCGGACGTTGCGCCAGGATCCGGTCGGCGCCATGCTCGCCATCGGTCTCATTCTGGTGATGTCATTCAGTCTGACCTGGGTAGTGCTCCGGGGCCCGAGCGCCCGCGTGATGCCGCCCGCCGTGGTCCCGGCGCTTGTGCTCGTGGGTGTCGCCATTGCGGCGTACTTGGCCTACGTCGAGGTGAGCGGCGCGCGCGCGGTCTGCGGGCCGGTGGGCGATTGCAATGCGGTGCAACAGAGTGCCTACGCGAGGCTGTTCGGCGTGCCCGTGGCCCTGATTGGCATTGGCGGCTACCTGGCGATTCTGGTGGCGTGGCTCTTCGCGCGGCAGTCGCGGGGCGCGAGGCGGGTGTGGGCCGGGCGCGTGGTCCTGATGCTCACGCTGGTCGGCACGGTCGGCTCGCTGGTCCTGACGATTCTCGAGCCGTTCGTCATCGGGGCGGTGTGTCTCTGGTGTTGCACCTCGGCCGTGCTGATGACCGCTTTGCTGTGGATCGGTCCCGCCATCTCGGACGCGCCCCAAGAACCCTCACCGTAGCGTATTCTTCGGCTGTCGGCTGTCGGCTGTCGGCTGTCGGCTGTCGGCTGTCGGCTACCGTCGAACGGCGAGTGTGCCGCGAATGACCTCCCGGTCTCTCGATCGGTTACGGTGATGAACGGTCTGTCGGGACCGTCGGGACCGTCGGGACCGTTGGGTCCGCCGGGTCCGCCTACCCCTCCAGCTCCGCCCCGAGTTCCGCCACCACGGCCGCCGCCACCTGTGCGTCCGCCGGGCTCGAGCGGAAGTTGAGGATCGCCGCCCGGAGGCAGCGCGTTCCCTGGACGACCGTGCCCGACACGAACACTCGCCCGTCTTGCTGCAGCCGGTTGACGAGTCGGTGATTCAGCGCGTCGGCATCGCCCCGCCGCGGGAGGTAGCGGAAGCACACGATCGACAGGTCCGACGGCCCGACCAGTTCCAGCCGCGGATGTGCTCGCGCCGCCGCCCGCAGCGCCTCGGCGGTCGCGAGATCGCGACGCCACAGCTCGCGGAATCCCTCCACGCCCAGCTCGCGCATGACGCACCACACTTTGAGCGCGCGGAACGCGCGCGAGAGCTGTGGTCCCTGTTGGTGGAACCAGAGGGGACCGTTGAAGTAGTCCGTATCATCGACCTCGAGGTAGTCGGCCTTGGTGGCGAACGCGCGCGTGAGCGCGTTGCGATCGCGCACGAGCACGGCGCCCGCCTCGTACGGCACGTAGAGCCATTTGTGCGGGTCGATGGTGAGACTGTCGGCGTCGGCGAGGCCGGCGTAGCGGTCAGCCAGCTCCGGCAGCGCGGCACCCACGGCGCCGTATGCCCCATCCACATGAAACCAGAGTCCTTCCGCTCGGGCGACGTCGCGGATGGCGGCCAGAGGGTCGATGGCACCGGTGTTCACCGTTCCGGCCGTGGCGACGACGCAGAGTGGATGGCGGCCGGCGGCGCGATCGTCCGACACCGCGCGCGCGAGCACGGTGGGGTCCATGCGGAGCTGATCGTCAGCCGGCAGGAGGCGGAGCGCGTTGCTGCCCAATCCCAACAGCTCGACCGCGCGGCGAATGCACGCGTGGGTTTCGGGCGTCACGTACACGACCGGCAGCACGTTCGCGACGGTGAGTCCCTCCACACGGGTGCCCGGGAGCATCGCCTCGCGCATCGCCGAAAGCGCCACGAAGTTCGCCGCGGATCCGCCACTCACCAGCAGCCCGCCCGCCGTGGCGTCGTAGCCGACCAGCTCGGCCAGCCAGCGCATGACCGTCATCTCGACGAACGTGGCGATCTGCGCGCTGCCGGCGCAGTTGTTGTTCATGGTGGCGGCCAGCAGGTCGGCAGCCATGCCGATTGGGCTCGGACTGGCGCGAATGAACCCCCACCAGCGCGGATGGCCGATGCCGAGCGAATACGGCAGGATGTCACGCTCGATCTCGTGCAGGATGGTATCGACGGACGTCCCCGTGGCGGGCAACGCCGCCGCCTCGAAGCGGCGGACGACGTCGTCCGGCGGACGTCGGAACGCCGCGCGCTCGGGTAGGGTCCGGAGATAAGCGACCGCCAGCTCCTGGACGCGCGACAGCGTGCGCGCGAACGCATCGGGCGAGAAATCGGGGGTCACCGCACTACCTCACGGAGGAAATGGAGCATCGCATCGCGATACCGTTCGCCGCCCACCGCGAACGTGTCGTTGTGACCGGCGCCAGCCAGCGCGAGGAACTCGCGTGCGCGGCCCGCTTCCGCCACGGCCTTCCCCATGCGGATCGGTGCGATCCGGTCGTTTTCCCCATGGATCACCATGAGCGGGACGCGGAGCTGACGGGCGCGGGCGACGTTGTCGAGGCGCAGCCGCACGAGTCCCGGCGGCAGGTACCAGTAGTGGCGCCGGGCCATGTCCGCGGCGCTCGAGAACGGGGATTCCAGGACCACCGCCTGGGCCGGCCGCACCGTGGCGACATGCAGGGCCACCGCCGCCCCGAGGGAACGACCATAGACGGCGATTCGGCGGGGGTCGATCTCCGGCTGAGCGGAAAGGAAGGTCCAGGCGGCCTCGCCGTCGCGGTACAAGCCGGCTTCGGAGGCGTCGCCCTGGCTTTGGCCGTAGCCGCGGTAGTCGAGCGCGAGCAATCCGAATTCCGGCGGTTTCCACGCCACGATCACCGGCCAGACCCCACCCACGGTCTCCATGTTCCCGCCAAACCAGATCAAGCCCGGCGCGGGGTGCGGGGCGTCGGGGGCGGGGGGCAGATACCACCCCCGGAGAACCACGCCGTCCTCGGTGGTGACGGTGACCAGGCGTCCGTCGGTCAGGCCCACGGTACTCGGCTCCGGCAGTTTCGACCGCGGCGACGGAAACGCGAGGCGATCCTGGAGCCGCCACGCGAGCACCGTGACCACCCCGTAGATGATCACGATCACGCCAAGCCACCGCAGCGCGGTCCCGAACATGGAGCAAAGGTAATCGCCTCCGATGCACAGGCCTGACGGCGGGTTGCGCCGGCCCGCGGCCATTCGTTTGATTGCGACCGCAATGCCGGACACCTCCGCGATCCGCTGTCATGGACTGGTGAAGCGCTACGGCGACGTCGTCGCCGTCGATGGACTCGACCTCGACGTGCGCTTCGGTGAGTGTTTTGGGCTGCTCGGCCCCAACGGGGCGGGGAAGACCACGACCGTCGAGGTGCTCCAGGGCATCCTCCCGGCGGACGCCGGCGACGTGCAGATCCTCGGACGGACGTGGGGGGATCACGAGCACGAGCTGCGACAGCGTATCGGTACGCAGCTGCAGGAAACGCGGTTTCCCGAGAAGCTCACGGTGCTCGAGACCACACGGCTGTTCCGGAGCTTCTATCGCCACGGGATGCCGGCGGAGCGCGCCCTCGGAATCGTGGAACTCGAGGAGAAGAAGAAGGCGTGGGTGAAGAACCTCTCGGGGGGGCAGCGCCAGCGGCTGGCGCTCGCGGTTGCCCTCGTGAGCGAGCCCGAATTGTTGTTCCTCGACGAGCCGACGTCCGGGCTCGATCCGCAGGCACGGCGACAGTTGTGGGACGTGCTCGGGACCCTCCGCGCCGCCGGGCGGACGGTGGTGCTCACGACGCACTACATGGATGAAGCGGAGCGTCTCTGCGATCGGGTGGCGGTCGTCGATCACGGCCGCGTGATCGCGCTCGGGACGCCGCGCGAGCTGATTGCGTCCCTCGGCGCCGAGCACGTCGTGGAATTCGCGGTGGGGGGGGACCCGCCGGCACCCGAGCATCTCCGGGCGTTGCCGGGCGTGCGGGAGGTGCGTCCGGAAGACGGCGGTGTGCGGCTGACGGTCGCGCAACCCCACACCACCGTGCCGGCCTTGTTGGCGCTGCTCGGTCGGGAAGGCGCGGAGCTGACGCGCCTCGCCACCCATCACGCGACGCTCGAAGACGTGTTCCTCCGTCTGACCGGACGGAGCCTGCGCGATGGCTGACCACCCGGGGCCGCCGCTCGTCCACCTGACCCTCTGGCGTCTCCGCGAGCTGACGCGCGAGCCCGAGGCCCTGTTCTGGGTGTTCGCCTTCCCCATTCTGCTGGCGCTCGCGCTCGGTGTCGCGTTCCGGAACCGGGCGCCGCAGGCGCTGAGTGTTGCGGTGCAGGCCGGCCCCGGCGCGGACAGCGCGGTGAGCGCCCTCGCCGCCGTGCCCGAGCTGCGGGTCGTGAAATTGGATTCGCTCGAGGCCTACCAGCGACTGCGGTCGGGACGCGTGGCGCTCGTGGTGATCCCGGGGCCGTGGGTCACGTTCCAGTTCGATTCGACCCGGAGTGAAAGCCGGCTGGCCCGTCTCGAGGCTGATGCGGCGCTCCAGCGCGGCGCCGGGCGGCACGACCTGATCGTGATCCGCGACGCTCTCATCACGGAGCCGGGATCGCGCTACATCGACTTCCTCATTCCCGGCCTGCTCGGGCTCAACATCATGAGCACGGGAATGTGGGGCATCGGGTTCGGCATCGTGCGCACGCGGAGCGCCAAGCTGCTGCGGCGCCTTCAGGCATCCCCAATGCGGCGCAGCCAGTTCTTGCTGTCCCAGGCGCTCGCGCGGCTGGCGTTTCTGGTCCTCGAGGTCGTCTCCGTCCTTGGCTTTGGCGTCGTCGCGTTCGGCGTGCCGGTGCGGGGGTCCTTGGTGCTCGTGGCGGTCATCGTGCTCGCGGGAGCCCTCGCGTTCTCGGGACTCGGGCTGCTGGTGGCCAGCCGGGCCCAGACGGTGGAAGGCGTCTCGGGCCTGATGAACGTCGTGATGGTACCGATGTGGGTCTTCTCGGGCGTGTTCTTCTCGTGGGCGCACTTCCCGGACGCCATCCACCCGCTGATCCGGGCGCTCCCGCTCACCGCCCTCAATGACGGATTGCGGGCGGTGCTCCTCGACGGTGCCGGGATGCCCGCGGTCGCCGGGTTCCTCGGGATCATGCTGGCGTGGGGGATCGCCACCTTCGTGGTGTCGGTGCGTATCTTTCGTTGGAGTTGAGTGACCCGGCTTCCCGGAGGGTACCATGAGCGGAAAAATCAGCGCCAAAGCCCAACAGAAGCTCGACATCCTGATCGTCGCACGGCGCAAGTCCGAGCGGTTGCACAACCTCGTAGAGCAGTATGTGTCAACCGGCCAAGACCACTTTGCGGTCCAGATCACACGGACGGGGGCGGAGCTCGGACGCGCGTTGCTGAGCGCCGGGTATGGTGCGATGGCGGACTACGTCAGCCAGCTGGCAATGGGTGCCAAGCGCGGAGGCCCCACGCAGGCGAAGTTCCGGGCGCTTCGGGACGCCGTCGCGCAGGTGCGCCCGGCCATCGATCGAGCGGAGAAGCAGGTCCTGGTCGAGGACCAGGCGGAGATCGGCGCGTAGATCCAGGGCAGACGAGGGCGGCACCGGTGGGCGGAGGATCCAAGTCGGAGCGTCGGTTGCAAGGGTGATTACGCTCCCGATGCCAGGTCGTCCACGGCTTGCGCGACCGCATCGCCGTGCGTGAGCGGTAACACATGTCCCGCCTCGCCGATCACGCGGAGGCGCGCGCCGAGTCCGCCCGCGAGTTGTCGGGCGGTTTCGAGCGGGAAATAGCAGTCCCGCCCGCCGTGCAACACGATGGCCGGCATGCCCAGCTCTCCAAGCCGAGACCGAACGTCGAATCCCTCCATCGCTGACCGGAAGGCGCGCCGAGCGGCCCACGGGGTCGCGCGCCAGCCAGCGATCCCGACGCGAATGTCGTCGTGCTGGGGGAGCGCGCGAAAATCCACCGGTCGTGTGGCCAGGTGTCCCCGGTTCATCAGGCGGTGCATGGCCCGCGTTACGATCCCACTGTTCCAGAACGGCAGCAGTGGACGCACGCCCACACGGAGCTCCCAGCCTGCCATGCGGAGCACGCGCAGGCGCACGGCGGCGAACATCGGACCCGGGGCCGTGCTCACCAACACCAGGCCGGTCACCGCGCGTGCCTGATCCGGTCGTGCCAGCAGCCAGGCGAGTGCGAGCATCCCTCCGAAGCTGTGCCCGACCACGATGCGGGTGCTGGCATCCTGCCATTGTGCGACTCGGGTCAGCTGGTCGAGATACGCCAAGTACGGCGTCATCCCCGGGCCGGTGGCGACGACGTCGCTCAGCTTCGCCACGAGCGTGGGGAGCCCGAAGTCGGGGAAGATCGTGCCGTTGAGCGACATGCCCGGCAGGGCCAGGACCGTCACCGAACCGTGATGCATGCGAAGCAGTATAGCCGCGCCCGACGCTGGTTGGCGGTGGGATGGCGGCTTCCGAAACCGGAAGGGCGTTGACGCCGTATTGTTAACGCCGTTAGGTTAACGCCGTTCAGAACAGCGTTAACCATTGAAGGTCCAAGTAATTCAATCAACGAGAGCTAGACAGTGACAGCAACTAATGGCACCGACGTCGTACCACGCGATGCAGAGACGGCGATCGTCGAAGCGGCGCGCGACCTGATGGCCGAAGGCGGCATGGACGCGTTCTCGATGCGCGCCGTCGCCGACCGTGTCGGGATTTCCGCCACCGCGATCTACCACCACTTCGCCAACAAGCAGGCGCTGGTGGACCGGGTCGTTCGGCATGCGTTCGAGCGCTTTGGCTCCGAGATGGAGCGGGCGGCCCGCCAGCATGCCAAGGGATCGCTTGAGCGCGTCGCGGCCCTGGGCGAGGCGTACATCCGCTTCGCGACGGAGCACGGCGCCTATTTTCGCGTGATCTTCAGCATTGCTGCCCCCAACCCGCGCGACCTCAAAGAACTCCCGTTCGGTGCCGGGTATCCGCTCCTGCGCACGACGGTGGCCGACGCCATGGAGGCGGGCACCATGCGGCAGGGCGACCCCGACGTCATGGCGCACTTCCTCTGGTCGCTGGCGCACGGGATCGTGACCCTGTCGCTCTCCTGTCGGCTGCAGGGCTGCCCCGAATGCGTGGGCGACGTGGACGCGGTTGCCCTGAACCTGTTCCACGCTTTCGATCCGTGGATTCGCGACGGGATCACCGCGCCAACCGGGGAGGCGGCATGAGGCGGTTTGGCATGTCCCGCCCGTTGTGGCGAATCCTCGAGGCGGCGGTCGCGCTCGTCGCGGTTTCCGCGCCACTCGCCGCGCAGTCGGCCGACTCGGTAACGCTGGCACAGGCCATTTCGGAGGCCCTGGACCACAGTCCCACCGTGCGGCAGGCTCGCGCGGCGGTCTCCGCCGCGAACGGCCAGGTGCGGGAGGCGTGGGCCACGGTGCTGCCCGACATCAACGCGTCCGCGTCGTATCAACGGAACTTCATGGTGCAGGAGGCCTTTCTCCCGCGCGCCATCTTCGATCCAACGGCCGGGCCGGACGAACTGCTGAAGGTCAAGTTCGGTGCGGAGAACAACTGGTCGGCGGGATTCACGGTCAACCAGCCGTTGTTCCAGGTGGATGCCTTCATCGGCGTTGGCGCCGCGGGCCAGTATCGCGCGTTGCAGGAGGAGGTTGCGCGCGGGACCACGCAAGGCGTCGTGACCGACGTGCGGCAGCGGTACCTGGGCGTGTTGGCCGCTGCGGAACTGGTGCGCCTGAACGAAGAGAGCGTACGGCGCGTGCGCGAGACCCTGGAGGACACGCGGGCGCGGTACCGGGCGGGGCTCACCAGCGAGTATGACGTGCTGCGATTCGAGGTCCAGCTTGCCAACCTCGAGCCGGGTCTCCGACGGTCCCGGGACGCGGTCGCCACCGCCAAGCGGGCGCTGCTCATCGCGATGGGCCGCGACGCGTCCGGCGACATCGAGGTGGTCGGGCGCCTGCAGGAGATTGACATCTTGGAGCCGGAGCGCAACACGCCGGAGCACCGAGCCTTGATCGCCCTGTCGGGTCCGCTCCTGGACTCCCTGGCGCTCGACTCGGCAGCCGCCACCGCGATCGCGCAGCGCAGCGACGTCCGGCAGGCGGAGCTGGGGATCGTCGTGGAGCAGGCGCGGCTCAAGGTCGAGCGGGCGCAATTGTTCCCCAAGCTCTCGTTGTTCGGCGCGTACAGCCTGACGGCGCAGGATCCGGGTAGCCCCACGTTCTTCGGGGGCAGCAGCCAGTACCGGGCGGGGGCCGCCTGGGCGGGGCTGCGGGTGGAGCTGCCGGTGTTCCGCGGGTTCCGCGAGTACGCCCGCATGCAACAGGCGCGCGCGAACATCGACCAGAACCGGGCGCGATTGGCCTTGGCCCGGGAGCAGACGGTCGATCAGTTGCAGACCCTGATCGCCGCGCTCGGCGAGACGCGAGAGCGCGTCGCGAGCGAACGGGACGCGGTTGCCCAGGCGCAACGCGGCTATCAGATCGCGACCGCGCAGTATCGCGAGGGATTGGGCTCGCAGTTACAGGTGACGGATGCGGAGCTGGCGCTCCGCCAGTCGGAGTACAACTACGCACAGGCAGTCTTCGAACACTTGATTGCGCGGTCCAATCTGGATGCGGCGCTGGGAACGGTTCCGGACGCGGCCGACCTGGTTTCGGCCGATGGGCGTTGAGGAGCAAAGCATGCGAGTACGAGCACAGTGGGTTGGTGTGACGGTGCTGGTGGCGGCCGCGACGGTGGCGTGCCAGTCCACCGAGGGCGAATCGACTGGCCAGCCGGACGAAGTCGTGCGGGTCGTCAACGTGGAGGTGGCGCCGGTTCGGACCGATCACTTCGAGGACTATCTGCGGATCACGGGCCAGGTCGAGGCCATGCACGACGTCACGGTGTCGGCCGAGGAGACGGGCCGCATCGTCGCGTTCCGCGTGGACAAGGGGGCGTGGGTCGACGCCGGTGATGTGATTGCCGAGTTGGACGACGCCATTCTCACGGCGCAGGTGCAGGAAGCGCGCGCGTCGGCGACGCTCGCCGCGGATCAATACGAGCGCCAACGCCGTCTGTGGGAAGAAGATCACATCGGGAGCGAGATCGGATTCCTCCAGGCGCGGACGGAAGCCGAGGTGGCGCGCGCGCGTCTCAGCACGCTCGAAACCCGCCTCGCTCGGACCAAGATCCGCGCGCCGGTGGCCGGCATCTTCGACGAGAAGTTCGCCGAAACGGGTGAGATGGCGATGCCCGGCACGCGGATCGCTCGCGTGGTCGCGTCGCGCCAGGTGAAGGTGACCGGTGGGGTTCCGGAGCGGGACGCGCTGGCGATCAAGGTCGGTGCCCGTGCCGACATCATGTTCGACGTGATTCCGGGCGAGACGTTCGTCGGCCGGATCCGCTACATGGGCGCGACCGTGGATCCGATCAATCGCACCGTGCCCATCGAGATCCTGCTCGACAATCCCGGCGGCCGGGTCAAGCCGCGGATGGTGGCGGAGGTTCAGGTGGCGCGCGCGCGGCTCGACGACGTCGTGGTCGTGCCGCAGCAGGTGGTCCTGCGCACGGAGGACGGCTACGAGGTGTTCGTGGTCGAAGACGTGGACGGCCGGCCCGTGGCGCGACGGCGTCCCGTGGTCGTCGGGCCGAGCGCGGGGAACCGGGTCGTGATTGCCGAGGGCCTGGCGCCGGGCGACCTCCTCGTGACCCTGGGCCAGCAGTTGGTGGACGACGGCAGCCTGGTGCGCATCGTCCAAGGTGGGGCGGGCGGCGCTCGCGACACGACCAAGGGGCCGTCCACATGACGCAGCTCGATCGCTCCAAGTTCAAGGAGTTCCGGCTGACATCCTTCGCCGTCGATCACCCGACGATGATCGGGGTGCTCACGGCCATCGTGCTTGTCATGGGCGTCACCGCCTACATCGGGATTCCCAAGGAGTCGTCGCCCGAGATCGTCATTCCGAACATCATCGTGAATACGCTCTATCCCGGCGTGGCGCCGAAGGACATCGAGACGCTGCTGACGCAGCCACTCGAGGACGAGCTGAACACGATCGGCGACGTGAAGGAGATCACGTCCATCTCGACCGAGGGCTATTCGAGCATCAACGTCGAGTTCAATGCGGGTGTCGACATGAACGAGGCCCTCGCCCGGGTCCGTGAGAAGGTCGACATCGCGAAACCCGACCTGCCCGAGGCCGCCGAAGAGCCGCAGATCGTCGAGATCAACTTCTCCCAGTTCCCGATCATGCAGGTCAACGTGTCGGGCCCGTATAGCCTCGTCCGGCTACGCGAGGTGGCCGAAGACCTCCAGGACGCCCTGGAGCAGATCCCCAGCGTGCTCGAGGTGCAGTTGTCCGGCGGCTTGAAGCGTGAGGTCAAGGTGGACGTCGACCTCGCGAAGCTCAAGTTCTACGATCTCGCGTTCGACGATGTCGTGAAGGCCATCCGCAGGGAGAACGTGACCACGCCTGGTGGCACGATCGACGTAGGCGAGATGAAGTACCTCGTGCGCGTGCCGGGCGAGTTCGAAACCACCGCGCCGATCGCCGACATCGTCGTGAAAACGCGGAGCGAGCGGCCCGTGTACGTGCGCGATCTCGCCCACGTGGACTTCGGATTCAAGGACCGCGATTCGTACGCGCGGCTGGACGGCGATCCGGTGGTGTCGCTGGCCATCAAGAAGCGCACTGGCGAGAACATCATCGAGACGGCCGATGTCGTCCGCGCCACGATCGCGCGGTTGGCGCCGGACTTCCCGCCGGGCACCGTCGTCAAGATCACCTCGGATCAGTCGAAGGACATCGCGATGATGGTCGCGAGCCTGGAGAACAACATCATCTCCGGACTCATCCTGGTCGTCGTGGTGCTGCTGTTCTTTTTGGGACTCCGGACCGCCTGGTTCGTGGGCCTCGCCATTCCGCTGTCCATGCTGGTGTCGTTCCTCATCATGGAGGCCGCCGGGTTCTCCATGAACATGGTGGTGCTGTTCAGCCTGATCCTGGCGTTGGGGATGCTGGTCGACAACGCGATCGTGATCACGGAGAACATCTACCGGTTCCGCGAGATGGGCTGGGACCGCCAGAGCGCGGCGAAATACGCCACCGCGGAGGTGGCGATGCCGGTGATCGCGTCCACCGCGACCACCCTGGCCGCCTTTCTGCCGATGGCGTTCTGGCCGGGCATCGTTGGCGAGTTCATGAAGTACTTGCCGCTCACCCTGATCATCACGCTCAGCTCGTCGCTGTTCGTGGCGCTGGTCATCATCCCGAGTCTGTGCGGTCAGTTCCTGGAGCCGGAGAACGCCCCCGTCCATCCGCTCACGCGCTCCGCGCGACTGCTGCTGATTGCCGGGGCGGTGCTCCTCACGGTGGTGCTCCTGGCGGTGAACTGGTTGACGGCCGTGCTGCTCCTCCTCACGGTCGCGGGGGTCTACGCGTTCCACAAGAACGTGGGAGTACCCGTGAGCCGGTGGTTCATGAATCAGGGAATCCCCGCCATCATCGCGCAGTACGAGCACCGGTTGCGCTGGGCGCTGGACCATCGCGCCGTCGTGCTCGGGACGGCGTTCGCGACACTCATCTTGACGGTCGTCGTCTTCGGAATGTTCAGCGTGGGCGTGGAGTTCTTTCCGGAGGACATCCCGCCGAGCACCGTGTACGCGCAGATCGAGGCTCCGGTGGGGACCCGTGTCGAGGAAACGGACCGCATCGCCCATCGGATCGAGGAGGAGATCGGCGACCTGCCGGGTCGTGAGGATATCGAGTCGGTCGTCGCGACCGCCGGATCGCGGATTGCCAACAACTTCGGTCCCACCAACGGCACCCACCTCGGCACCGTCGCGGTGAACTTCACCGAATACGAGAATCGCAAGTACGACGTGTTCACGACGCTCGAGGACATGCGCCGCACGATCGGGGCCGGAATCGCGGGCGCCGACATCTCCGTCGAGAAGCCGCAGATGGGGCCCCCCACAGGGGCGCCGATCAATCTGGAGATTTGGGGCCAGGATGCGGACACGCTGCGCATCTTGGCGGATCGGGCGATAACGCAGCTGGAACAGTCGCCGATCTTCGCCAAACTGGATGGGCTCGAGAGCGACATGGCCGCGGGACGGCCGGAGGTCGTGGTGGACGTCGACCGGGAGCGCGCGGCGCTCTGGGGCCTCAATACGAGCCAGGTGGGTGGGGTGGTGCGGGCGGCCATCAACGGCGTCGAGGCGTCAAAGTACCGCGACGGGAAAGACGAGTACGACATCACCGTCCGGCTCGCTCCCGAGTACCGCGAGAACCTCGACGCGTTGCAAGACCTGACCATCGTGCCGGAGGACGGCGGACAGGTGCCGCTGTCGTCAATCGCGAAGCTGCGGGTAGGGACCGGGTTCAGTGACGTTCGGCGCAAGGATCTCGACCGGATGGCGACCGTGACGTCCGACGTGCGGTCGGGCTACAACCAGAACGCCGTCTTGCTCGAGGTGCAGCAGACGCTCGCAGGCTTTGCGACGTCCCTGCCGTCCGGCTACCAGATGCGGTACGCGGGGCAACAGGAAGATCAGGCCGAGGCGCAGAGCTTCCTGACCGGCGCGTTCATCGTCGCCCTGTTGTTGATCGGCTTCATTCTGGTCTGGCAGTTCGATTCGATCACGAAACCCGTGATCATCCTCACGTCGGTCTTGCTCTCGACGATCGGCGTCCTCCTCGGGTTGCTCGTGTTCCACATGCCCTTCGGCATCATCATGTCGGGCGTGGGGGTGATCAGCCTGGCGGGCGTGGCGGTCAACAACGCCATCGTGCTGATCGACTACACCGACCTGCTCCGCACGCGCGACGGGCTCACGCGACGCGAGGCGGTGGTGCAGGCCGGCAAGACGCGCTTCCGGCCGGTCATTCTGACGGCGGTCACGACCGTGCTCGGGCTCGTGCCCTTGGGGATCGGGATGAACTTCGATTTCCTCGGCCTGTACACGGCCCTTCGCCCCGATCTCTATTGGGGCGGCGAACAGGCGGCCTGGTGGGGGCAGATGTGCGTGGCGGTCATCGTCGGCTTGTCGTTCGCGACCGTGCTGACCCTCGTGGTCGTGCCCGTGACGTACTCGCTGCTCGACGACTTGGAGCGGTTCGTTGCTCGGCAGCTCACGGGACGACGGTCGGGGCGTACGGGGGAGTTCGCCGTGATTCGGTCGGACCCCGCGACGCCGGCGGTGGCGGGAGAGTAGACGGGAGGATCTGAGCACGTGAGGACGTGAGGTGACCCGTGAGCCCCTCACGTCCTCACCTGCTCATGTCCTCACGTTGCCACTTGCTCCCAGTAGATCCATCCCCCGACCATCCCAGGCGCCGGAGCCCGAGCCGCTAGACGAGGCCCCACCGGCCGTAGGCCTCGGGGCGGCGATGATGCCAGAAGAGAGTGCGCGCGGGTGAAGCCGCGCACGCGGCGAGATCCACGTCCGTCACGAGCAAGTCTTCCGTCAGTCGCGCCGCGCGCGCGAGCACGGCCCCGTCCGGGCCGACGACGAACGACTCTCCGGCAAACGTGAGCCGTTCTTCCTGTCCGACGCGATTGCAGAGCGCCGCAAAGTAGCCGTTCTGAAACGCGGCGGCGCGAACCTCGGCCTCGTACATGCCGTCGGGCCATTCGTCGGGAGTTCCGGCCTGGGGAATCACCACCAACTCGGCGCCGGCGACGCCGAGCGCCCGCAGGTACTCGGGGTAGTGCCGGTCGTAGCAGATCGCCACGCCCACTCGGCCGACCGCGGTGTCGAACACCGGCGCGCCGTGATCGCCGGGATCGTAGTACGCCTGCTCGTGGAAACACGCGTACTCGGTGATGTGTACCATGCGCGTGACGCCGAGCAACGAACCGTCCGCGTCGAACACGGGCGAGCTGTCGTAGTGCCGTCCGTCGGCGGCCTCGTACAAGTTGAATACGGTCACGAGCCCGTGCTCCCGCGCCTTCTCGGCAATCCGGTCGGCGGTGGGGCCCGGTACGGGCTCGGCCAGGTCGCGCGCGCCGGCGTAGTGCTCCCATTGTGGGAAGAACCGGAGCAGGGCCAGCTCCGGGAAGGCGATCAGTTGGGCGCCGGCGTCCGCCGCGCGATCCATCATCGCGAGCGCGTCCTGGAGGTTGCGCGCCGGGTCGGGCGACGCGGCGACCTGTGCCAACGCGAGGCGCACGCGTCGGTTCGGACTATCCACCTGGGTGGCCATCCGGGCGAATGTACGGCGATCGACCCCAGCCGCCAGCCACCCACCGCACCCGGCGGTATCACGACCAAACGATTCGCCTTTGGGTCCGACGCACGCGACGGGGCTCGGGCCGATCTCACGGCGCGGCGACCTGACGCGGGACGTGTCGCTCCCGGACGCGACTGATTCACTCCGATTTCAGGCTAATCTTAGCACCGACCTTCCATTCTGCATGCGTGGCCGCCCGCGCGCTTTCACGACGGGCGCGCTACCGGATGACCCTCCGGATCCGGGTTTCCCCGGAGGGGACCGAACTCGTGTGAGTGTACGCGCCCCGCTTGGAGACCGGCGCCGCCCGCGGCTCGAAGGCCGCGGAGCTCAGGCCGGTCGCCGTTCGCAGGAGGCGTCGATGCCGCAGGCCGTGGTGCCCGACACGTGAGTGGGCCAGACGTGTCCGTGGACGCTTCGCGCGCGATGCCGCAGCAGAGCCTGCGATCGAGCGACGAGATCCGACGCCGCCTGGAGGAACGACCGCGCGTCACACTGCGGTTCCGGATCGCGCTGGTGTTCGTCATCTGCGCCATCTTCATCGGCAGTATCACTGTGGGGTCCATGGTGATGCTGTCCCGCTTTCAGACGAAGATGCACTTCCTCGAGGCGGCGGACGACTGCGCGTTCGAGATGCAGGAGGCGCGCCGCTACGAGAAGAACTTCTTCCTGTACGGCACGACCCTCGGCGACGCGCTCGATCATGCCTACCGCGCCGACCGGCTGCTCGAGTCGAACCTCCACGACATCGCGCACGTCATCGGAGCGGAAACGGCGCGGTCGTGGCTGGCCAATCTTCGGCGCTACGAACAGCTCCTCGAGGCGCTGGCGCAGGCGTCCGCCCGGCCCGGCTACGACGAACAGCAACGGCATGAGGCCGAGGCCGACCTGCGGCGCTTCGGGGGCGCCATTTTGGACGACGCGTCCACCACGATTGCCCAAGAGCGACGCGCCATGAACTCCATGATTCGTACGGCGATGCTCGGCGCCGGCGGATTCCTCGTGTTCATGGTGCTGCTGATGGTGCTCTTGGCGGATCATCTCGCGCGCCAGGTGATCCGGCCGATCGGGCGGTTCATCCGCTACGTCGAACGCATCGCGCACGGCGACCTCTCGCCGATCGAACCGGCGAGACGGTACCGCGACGAGTTCTCCACGTTGGCGATCGCGATCAATCGCATGCTGGATGAGGTGAAGGTGCGGCAGGAGCAACTCGTGCAATCACGAAAGATGGCCGCGGTCGGCACGCTGACCTCCGGGATCGCGCACGAGCTGAACAATCCCCTGAACAACATCAGTTTGACCGTCGAGACGCTGCTGGACGACGACGGCGACCTCGGTGACGAACGCAAGCGGCGGCTGCTGTCGGACATCTTCACGCAGGTGCAGCGGGCGGGTGCCACGGTGCGGAACCTCCTCGACTTCACCCGAAAAGACCATCCGGTGCTCGCGGCGGTGTCCATTGCCGACGTCGTGGAGACCACGTTGAAGCTCGTGGGCAACGAGCTGTCCCTGGCCAAGGTACGGACGCAGGTGAAGGTCCCACCCGATCTGCCCAAGGTGAGCGGCAACCCGCGCAATCTCCAGCAGGTGTTCTTGAACCTCTTCCTGAACGCGATGCACGCCATGCCGGAGGGGGGAGAGATGTCGGTGGAGGCGATGCCGGACGATGGGTTCATTCGGATTGCCGTGCGGGACACCGGGGTGGGGATTCCGGAACAGGACCTAGAAAAGGTCTTCGAGCCATTCTTCACGACCAAGGACGCGGGAGAAGGGACCGGGTTGGGACTCTCGGTGAGTTATAGCATCATCGAGAAGCACGGCGGCCGGATCGAAGTAAGCAGTAAGCCCGGCGCGGGCGCGACCTTCTCCGTCTTCCTTCCCGTCGGGACGGCGGGAGCGTAGGGGGTCGGGTGCCACACATCTACCTGCCGGTCGCCGGAAGCGCGGCGAACCTGCTGGTCCTGCTCGGCCTCGGTGGTCTCGTCGGCCTCCTCTCGGGCCTCTTCGGGGTCGGGGGAGGTTTCCTGCTCACACCGCTGTTGATCATGATCGGGATCCCGCCCGCCATCGCGGCCGCGTCGGATTCCAATCAGATCGTCGGCGCCGCGGCCTCCGGCATGTTCGCGCACTCCCGTTCGGGAAACGTGGACTACAAGATGGGCCTGCTGCTGTTGCTGGGCGGCGTGCTGGGAGGCACGGCAGGCGTCCGCGTGATCCGCGTACTCTTGGCGGCCGGTCAGGCGGGCTTCGCTATCCGACTGACCTACGTGGTCATGCTGGGGTTCATCGGCAGCTACATGTTCGTCGACAGCTTGCGCGCGATGCGCTCCACACGGGCGCCGATCCCGGTCCAGCAGGAGCGTGACCTGATGCGCAAGCCGTCGGTGTACGCGCGGTTGGTACAGGCACTCCCCTATCAGATGGAGTTCGAGCGCTCCGGCGTCCGCGTCTCGGCGGTGCTGCCGCTCGCGCTCGGGGTGCTGGTCGGAGTGCTGTCAGCGATCATGGGTGTCGGCGGCGGGTTCATCATGGTGCCGGTGATGGTCTACCTGTTGCGCATGCCGATGCACGTGGTCGTGGGAACCAGCCTGTTCCAGATCCTGTTCACCTGCGTCAATGTCACTGTGCTGCAGGCCTCCATGAACCACACCGTCGACATGGTCCTGGCGGTCACGCTGCTGATCGGATCGACCACCGGGGCGCAGGCGGGCGCCCGCATCAGCAAGCGGCTGAAGGCGGATCAACTCAAGATCATGATGGCTGGCATCATCCTCGCCGCGATGGTGGTCATGGTGCTCGGCTTGGTCGTCCGGCCCGCGACGCTACTCTCGTATCCTGGAGGGCACTGACTCGTGCGTGGCGGGCGTCTGATCGCGTGTCTCGCCGGCTTGGTGGTGGCGCCGACCGCCGTCGCCGCGCCCCAACACAATGACGCGCTCGTCCTGGAGCTCGCCCCGGCCGAGATCGGCTTCTTCTACGACGGTGTGCGACTGACGGTAGCGTGCGATGTGGATGCGGGACTGTCCTTTGCGGTCGTGGTTTCGGGGGCGGCGTCGGACCTCCACTTGCGCAGGCAGGCGCGGGTGTGGCGCACGTTTTGGGCCCCGGTTGGGGAGGTGACCTTCGAGAACATCCCGTCGGTCTATCTCCTCAGGACCTCCGCGCCGCTGGCAGCACTGGCGCCGGAGTCGTCGTTGCGGGCCTTGGGCATCGGCTACGAGAGCTTCCGGCCGACTGCGGTGGCGGCGGGGGGGCAGGACCTCTTTCCGGATCTGATCCGCCTGAAGGAATCGGAGGGACTGTTCCACTCCGCCAGTGGCGGGATGGAAGTCACCGCGGCCACCGGCGGCCGCGGCCGGGTCACGACCACCATCGCGTTGGGAGCCAAGGCGCCGCCCGGGGAGTACCGGGTCCAGGTGTTCGGCTTCCGCGCCGGTGAGGTATCCTTGCATGAGGAAGGAGTGTTCGTGCTCACGCAGGGTTCGTTCAATGCGTTCGCCACGTCGCTCGAACTGCGACACGGTCTGCTCTACGGGATCTTGGCGGTCGTCGTGGCCGCCGGGGCAGGGCTGCTGGTCGGCCTGACGTTCGGTTCCGTCAAAGTGCATTGAGGCGCGGGCGTATGGCCGGGTTCTGGCGCCGCTGGTTGGGACGACGACGAGGCGAGAGTCTCGGCACCCTCCGTCGTCGCTATCAGCGGTTCCAGGACCTCATTGACGGGAACAACCGCGTGCTCGATCTCATCGCGGATGCCGAGGAGAAACTGGGCGGCGATCACCTGTTCGATCGCCACTACCTGGAGTGGCTGAGCGAGGAACTCGCGCGCGCGGTGAGCCGGGTGGTGTACGACCTCAACGCGATGGCGGACAACCGGTATGGGGAGCTGATCGAGGCGTTCGAACGCATTTGCCAGCAGGTGCACGCCACGCTGTCCCCCACTGCGGCATTGGAGACCGACTTCACGCTTCCCTTCGAGAGCGTCGATCGGGACTTTGCCGACCGGGTCGGAGAGAAGGTGGCGTGTCTCGCCGAGGTGCGCCGGTTGGGGCTCTCGGTGCCCGACGGGTTCGTGGCACCCGCCGCGGCGTGCCGCCGCCAGTTCGTCGCCGCCGGCGTCGACCGGTTGGTTGCCGACCACCAGGCGGACTTCCAGGCTCCGCCTTCACGACGGCTCGACGCGGTTGCCCTCCGCCTCCAGGACGCGGTGCGCCGCACGCCGCTGGACCCCGCGGTGGCTCGGGCTCTGCGCAAGGAAGTCCGAACACCGGAGCGGGCCCAGTGGCGGTACGCGGTCCGGAGCAGCGCGATCGGTGAGGGTGGCGAGCATAGCTTCGCCGGATTGCACACGACGTTGCTCAACGTCCCGCCGGCCGGCGTCGAGGCAGCCTACCGGGAAGTGCTGGCCAGCCTCTTCTCCGCGGAAGCGCTGCACTACCGGGTGGAACAGGGCCTCCCCGTGACGGACGCGCTGATGGCGGTCGCGTTTCTCGCCATGATTCCGGCGCGTGCAAGCGGCGTGATTCACACGGTCAAGCCGGCAACCCCGCAGCTGGACGTGATGGCCGTCTCCGCCGCGTGGGGCCTCGGCCCGACGGTCGTGCAGGGCTCGGGTCCCGTCGACTCCTTCGAGTTGTCGCGCGACCCGACGCCGCGGGTGCTGGCTCGGCGGATTGCCGATAAGCCGTCCGCGCTCCGTCCCCGCACGGACACGGGCACGGAGGCGATCCCGGTCCCGGCCGACGACCGACGGGCGGCCTGCGTCTCTGACGCCGAGCTAGTGCGGCTGGGCCAGATCGCGCTGCGGATCGAACACCATGCGGGGCAGCACCAAGAGATCGAGTGGGCGATCACTCCCGAGGGTGACCCGGTCATCCTACAGACGCGCGTGCTCCGGGTAGCGCCGCTTCGGGTCCGGGCCCCGGCCGAGCTGGCTCGCCTGCTCGCCGATCGGGAGGTCCTGATCCGTGGCAAGGGCGTCATCGCCTGCGGCGGTGTTGGGGCCGGTCCCGTGTGGGTTGCGCGTGCCGATGGCGAAACCGACGATTTCCCCGCGGGCGCCGTGCTGATCGCGCAGGCACCGCTGCCTCAATACTCGTCGCTCCTCGCGCGCGCGCGCGCGGTCATCACGAGTGTGGGTTCGTCGACCGGGCATCTCGCGACCGTGGCGCGTGAGTATCGCGTGCCCATGATCGTCGACGTGCCGGAGGCGACGAGGGTGCTCCAGCCCGGGATGGAGGTGACCGTCGACGCCGAGGAGAACGTGATCTACGCGGGAGTGGTGCACGAGCTCCTGCGTCATCACCTCTCGCGCCCGCGTGCCGACCTCGACTTCGAGGAATTCCGCCTCCTGCGCCGTCTCGTGCGTCGCATCGCCCCGCTGTGGTTGACCGACCCGGACGGAGAGAACTTCCGCGCCCGCTGCTGTACGACCTGTCATGATGTCGTGCGGTTCGCGCACGAAGTGGCGGTGCGGGAGCTGGTAGAGATGCCCGATCTCGCGGCGCACGATCGTCGTCGGTTTGTCCGTCGCCTCCGGCTACCAATTCCCTTAGATCTCGACGTCCTGGACCTCGGCGGCGGGATCGCGGCGGGCGTCGAGGGGTCGTTCGTGGACCCGGCGTCGATCGAGTCCGCACCGTTACTGGCTTTGCTGAAGCATCTCAGCGCCTCCTGGCGCACGGATCCCGTACGGATGGACGTGGGGAGCTTCCTCGCCAGTGCGACCCAGGGCGCGGCGATGGCCGTTCCGGAGACAGGCCGCATGCGGCCCAACCTGGCCGTCATTTCAAAGGACTACACGAACCTCCACCTGCACCTCGGCTATCACTACAACATGGTGGATTGCCGCCTGACCGAGGTCGACGACGCCAACTACGCGTATTTTCGGTTTCATGGCGGTGTCACCGAGATCACCAGGCGGTCGCGCCGGGCCCGTACCATCGCCGCCATTCTGGAGGCGCATGGCTTCGCGGTCGAGATCAAGGGCGACATGGTGATCGGCCGACTCCGAGGTATCCCGGCACCCGCGCTGCGCGAACGCCTGGAGATGATCGGGAGGCTGATTGGCTACACGCGGCAGTTGGACGTGCAGATGCGCCATGAGGGAAGCGTCGAGGAGTGCACCCGAGACTTCTGCGAGCCGAAGGCGCCGGAGAGCAATGGGGGAACCAGCGGGGAGGACCTGAGCCCGGTCGGCGCGAGCCGGCCGAGATAGGACGTGTGGGGCCGAGGAGGCGACAATGGATCGGATCAGCGTGATGGTGGTCGATGATGAGCAGATCGTCTGCGACAGACTCAAGGACCATCTTGAAGGGCAGGGCTTTGGCGTGCAGACGTTCACCGACAGCACCAAGGCGCTGGAAGACCTGGAGCAAACACGGTACGACGTGGTCATCACGGACCTGAAGATGGCGGGGCCCACCGGACTCGACGTGTTGCACAACGTGCGCGCGCGGGGCTATCCGACCCAGGTGATCGTCATCACGGGCTACGCGTCCCTCGAGGCGGCGCGTGAGGCGGAGACGGTCGGCGCCTATGAATTCCTGTGCAAGCCGTTCGAATTGAAGGACCTCACCAAACTGGTTCGGCGCGCGTCCAAGCGAGCCAAGCGCGGCCTGGGCCCGGGCTAGGACCGTTCCAATGGCTGGTGTGCGCTCGACGCACGGGACGGAACGGGACGGCTTGGAGAAAACGGGGGAGCCGTGGAGAAGAACGCGGAGATCTTGATCCTGGATGATGAGCCGATCGTGGGCGACCGGCTGAAGCCGGCGCTCGAGAAATGCGGCTATACCGTCGAGACGCTCACCGACAGCCAAGAAGCCATTGACCGCTTGGCGCAGAAGCGGTACGACGTGTTGATCACGGACCTGAAGATGAGTGGCCCGTCGGGGCTGGATGTGCTGCGATTCGTGAAGGAGCAATCCCCCAGCACCGGCGTCATTGTCATCACCGGATACGCGACGGCCGAGCAGGCCACGGAGTCCATGAAGGGCGGGGCCGTGGACTTCATCGCGAAGCCGTTCCGCATCAGCCAACTCACGGAGTTGGTCGGCCGAACCATCGCGCAGACGAGGAAGTAGCCCGGAGGCTCAGACGGTGTAGTCCGGCGCGTCCAGATTCTGGCGGTCCACGTCGCGCACCCCCGACACGCCGCTGGCGACACGGATGATGGGTTCCACCAGCGACGCTGGCCTCACCTTGCCTTTGAGATGCACCACGTCTCCCTCCGCGCGTACCTCGACGTCGACGGAGGCAGTCGCCTGGTCCGCGGCCAGTGCGGCGCGCACGCGGCTCGCCAACAGCAGATTGGCCATGGCCATCCGGCTCTCTTCGGTAGGCTGAAACTCGGGCCGCAGGGCGGCGGCGGCTACGACGTCGACAGCCCCCTCCTCATCCAGTGTCTGGAGATTGACGGTGAGGTCGTAGAGACTCGGATCGAGCCAGTCGACCCCGTAGAGGTAACGGGTCCAGGACTGGCGTTGGCGATCCATCTGCTGGATGTACCCGATCGCGTCCTCGCGAGCCAAGTGCTGGCGTTCCATGACCACGGCGATCCGGTAGGCCGGGGGCGCGATGAGCCGGACGCACAGGACATGGGAGATGCCGGACAAGAGCAGGTGCCCGGCGTTCCCGTGATAGATGATCTGGTCACCCTTGGCCCGCTCGCACAGCGCCTCTTGCACGAAGGCGAGGTACTGGCGGCGCTGATCGCGGAACCGTTCCATGAACCGAAACGGCTTGAGAATCGCTTCCTGGAGTCGCTCTTCGGACACGCCGAATCGGCTCGCTTCAGCGATGATGTCTTCCCGGCTCACGAGCTGGTAACCGAGACGATCGGCGAGCCCCGTCGCGAGAGACAGTCCACCGCTCGCGGAGCCGCGGGAAATCGTGATGATCGGCATGATACCGTCCTTCCTTAACCCCCCCGTATCTTCCCGTCAGGACCGTCGGGACCGCCGGGACCGCCTTACACCCCCGACCGCCCGAGAATAGCGCCCAGCCAGCGCCACGGCGAGCCGCGCCGCGTCCGAATCGCGCGCTCCAGCGCAAGCAGGTACTCATCGGCCGACGGGAATCGACCCTCCGGGTCGCGCGCCGCGCCGCGGAGCAGGACTCGAACGACCGCATCGGGGATGTCGGGACGGTGTTGTCGCAGGTCGGGCAGGGCCCCAACCGATTGCTGTGCGAGAATCGCGGCCACGGACAGTCCCGCGAACGGCGACTTGCCCGTCAACCCGAACAGCGTCGTGAGCGTCAACGAGTAGAGATCGGCGCGTTGATCGACGCGCTCGCCCAGCAGCTGCTCGGGGGCCCCATACTCCGGGGTCCCCGACCGCGAAAAACGGTCGTCAGCGGACACGCCCTCGAACGCGAGGGCGAGACCGAAGTCCGTGAGCTGGATGGTCCATTCCGGATCCGTCTCGATCAGGATGTTCTCGGGCTTCAGGTCTCGATGGATCAGCCCCTGCTCGTGCGCGTGACTCAGGGCCGAGAGCGCCTGGCCGAGCAGCACCAGCGCGTGGTCGAGCGTCAGTGGGCCGTAGCGGTGCACCCACTGCGCGAGGTTCTCGCCAGGGATGTACGCCATCGTGTACCAGAGGAGACCCGCGCGGCCGCCCGTATCGTACACGTCCACGATGTGGGGATGACGTACTTGCGCCGCGAGCTGGGCCTCGCGCCGGAACCGCTCCACGACCCCGGGATCCGACGTGAGCGCCGGGTGGAGGACCTTGAGCGCTTCTTCGCGCTCGAGGGCCAGGTCGCGGACCCGATACACCCGTCCGAACGCGCCGGCGCCCAGCGTGCTCAACAACTCGTAGTCATCGCCCAACGCCCGGCGGAGATACTTCTCCCACACCTCGGGGTCGGACTCGGCGGTGAGCGGGGATGTGCTGGTCTCGAAGCCGTAGTCGCCGAGGTCGGATATCAGATCGTCACCCATCTCCACGATGGTGAGGTAGCGCTGGTTGGATTCCGCCTGCAAGGCGTGCATGATGACGCGCTCGAGTGCGCGGGGGCAGACGGGCCGCAGGACCGTCGGTGGGGGGATCTCCACGGGGTTCACGCTGGGGGGCTCGCCCGTCACCGCGTAGTACAGCAGGGCGGCCGCCGCGTACACGTCGCTGCCGTGGTCGCCGATCCGGCCGTCACGCGCCTCCGGTGCGAGAAACACGTCGCTCATCGGATCCAGATCTGGTTGCGCCACGTCGAGCAGCCGATTGCACCAGCGCAGGTCCGTAACGATGGCGCGGCCGGCGGGCGTCAGCATGACCGATGTGGGCACGATGCGGCGGACGATGACCTGCTCCGCGTGCGCGTAGTCGAGCGCGCTCAAGAGGTCGCGCGCCAGCTGCACGACGTCCTGGATGGGGCGGGGGCCGCGGGCGACCGCGTCGAGCAGGCTCTCCCCAGGGATCCACTTGCTGACCCGGTAGGCCCAGTCGCCGCGATAGCCCGCTGAGTGGATCGGGCGAATGCCGGGGTGATCGAGGTTGGCCAGCAGGACGGTTTCCCGCTCGAACCACCGGCGTCCGGGCGTCTCCGGCTGGAGATGCACGCGCACCGCGACCCGCCGTTGGAGCACCGCATGCCGGGCCACGAACAAGGCCCGCACCTCGTCCGCGGTCACGAGCTGCTCGAGTTGGAACAGGCCCGCAAAGACCCCCTCCGCCTGGCGGAACAGCGCGACATCGTCCACCGACGGGGCGATGGGCGGATGCGGTCTCGGGACGGGGCTGCTCATGGACCGAAAGCTAACGCGCTTGGGAAGCGGAATTGCCTGTTCGGTGGCAGTGCGCCATGTATTATTGACGACCCCTTCCAAGGCGACCAGGAGGTTCGGTGGCGTTCGAGTCCCTCTCCACCCCCGCGATCGCGTAATGGTCCGGCTCAGGCTGCGCGACCTGCGTGACGGGCGCGAGTATGAGTTTGCCACCGGTCCCGTGGTGCTGGGTCGGTCGGCGGACTGCGACCTCGTCGTCGGCGGGTCGGGGCGCGAACTGGTCTCCGGGACCCACGCGCGGCTCATGCTGCGAGGCGAGGGCTGGGAGGTTGAGGAGGCGGGTGGGCGGAACGGGACGTTCGTCGATGGCCGCCGGGTGCGAGCGGGCCAGGCCCTGTCGCTCGAACACGGCCAGACACTGGGTCTGGGCGAGCTGGGTCCGAAGTTCACCATCGAGCTGGACCGGGGTGTCTCGGCGCCGTCGGTCGCCGAGCCCGATGACGCGACGCTGCCGCTCTCGGTCTACGAGCCGCCCCCGCCCCCGCCCCCGCCCGAGCCGGACCCCGCGGCCGCTCCCACCCTGGCGGTGTCGTTGGCGCGTGTTCCCACCGGTGACCGGCTGGAGGCCACCGGTCGCCTCCTCAAGGTCGGCCGGGGAGAGGAATGCGATCTGCGGTTGGTCGGAGAGAAGATCGTTTCTCGGGTCCACTGCGAGATCGCGATCGGACCGGACGGGTCCGCCGTCCTGCGGGATGCGCAGAGCCGCAACGGAACGCGGCTCGACGGAGCGCCGGTCACGGGCGAGGTGCCGCTCGCGGTGGGACAGCGCATCCAGTTGGGGCCGCAGGGCCCCGAGTTGCTGGTTGACGAGCTGGTGGTGACGGCGCCGCAGCGGACCGCGACGCCGGAACCGTTCACGCCGCCGTCCAGAGCGGCGCACACGCCCGCGCCGCGTTCTCCGTCCGTGTCGCCGCCCAGGGTGGCGCCCACGCCGCCCCCGCACCAACCGGCTCCCGCACCCGCGCCCCCGCCGTCCGAGCCGGCGGTTCCGGCCGCGCGCGGACCGCGACGATCGTTTGGCGGGGTCGGGCGCACGGTGTTCGTCCGGAACCTGCTGCAAGAGTCCGAGCAGAAGCACGCGTCGCGGATCCGGACCCTCGTCTGGACGTTCGTTGGCGTGCTGGTCATCGCGGCCAGTGGTCTCCTCTGGTTTGGCGAGCGGCGGGCCCGTGGGACGGAGGCGGAGCTGGCAGCCCAGCGCGAAGCGCTCGCGGCGGCGCGCGCCGCGAACGATTCCGCGCGGGCGGCGGCCGTGGCGAATTATCAGGACTTGGAGATCCAGCTGCAGCAGGCACGGGCGGGCTCGGCGCCGGCGGCGGTGGTGGACAGCCTGCGCACCGCGCTCGAGGACGCGCGGACGCACACGGCCTCCCTCGAGGTCGCGCTCAACCGGGCCCGCTCGGAGATGGAGCGCCAGTTGGGTGCGGGCGACTCGCTACGCCGCGCGACCCAGCAGGAAACGGAGCGCCTGCGTCAGGTCCTGGCCCAGTCGCGTGCGGGCGGCGTCTCCTCGGCGCAGCTCGATAGCCTGCGTCGCGCCATGCAGGCGGCCGAGCAGCGCGCCGCCACGCTCGAGTCTGGTCTGCGGGCGGTGCGCGGCGCGGACTTGGCGAAGATCGCCGAAGCCAATCAAGCCGCGGTTGGCCTCGTCACGTCGTTCGCGGGCGAGGACATCTTCGACGGGTCCGGGTTCGTCGTGACCAAGTCGGGCTACTTCGTGACGAACCGCCACGTGGCCATGCCCGAAGGGCGGATGGCCGACTCGATCCAGATCACCATGGCGGACCAGCGCACCGGCTACCGCGTGCGGCTCGTGCAGGCCGGGGACGCGAGCGGTCCCGATCTGGCGGTGCTGTACATCCCGAAGTACGTCGGTCCCTATGTCCCGAACGTTGACTGGGACGCGCAGCACGCGCGCCAGGGGGAGCCGGCCGCCCTCATCGGCTTCCCCGCCGGTGTCGCCGCCGCGCTGGACAACACCCGCACGGTTCGGACGTCCATGAGTGCGGGGATCTTCTCCAAGATCACGCCGACCACCATCCAGTTCGACGGATTCACGGTGGGCGGGTCGAGTGGAAGCCCGGTGTTCAACGCCGACGGCGAGGTCGTCGCCGTCCACGCGCGCGGTCTCGTCGAGGCCGCGGGGCTCGGCTTTGCGGTTCCGATCCGATTGGTCCTGCCGCTGCTTCCCGAGGAGGTGCGGCGGGAGGTAGGGCACTGAGGCTCGTACTCGTCGCGCCGCATACCCACTGGGATCGGGAGTGGTACCTGCCCGTCGGGCGCTTCCGACAACGTCTCGTGGGTCTCATCGACGACGCGCTCGAGCAGCTCGAGCGCGACCGCACTCTCACGTTTCACCTCGACGGCCAGGCCATCCTGGCCGATGACTATCTCGCCGTCCAGCCGGATGCGCGCGGGAGGCTCACCCGGCTCGTCGCAGCCGGCCGTCTCACGATTGGTCCGTGGTACGTGCTGGCCGACGAACTGCTGGCCGGCGATGAAGCACTCGTGCGGAATCTCATCGAAGGACAACGGCGGTGCGCGGATCTGGGTGGATGGCTGCCGGTCGGATACAGTCCGGACGCCTTCGGTCATCCCGACGCGCTGCCGACGATCCTCGCGGGCTTCGGCATCACGACGGCCGTGCTGTGGCGCGGGCGTGGTGGCGCGCGGGCTGAGGATCTGTTCCGCTGGCGCGGACCGGATGGATCCGAAGTGCTAGTGCACCACCTTCCGCCAGCCGGCTACGAGTACGGTGCCGAGCTCCCGACGGACCGAGCCGGGGCTGCGAAACGGTGGGAGACGCTGAGCGCGGTGCTTGGTTCCCGGGCCGGCGTGCCGGTGCTGCTGGTGCTGAACGGCGCCGATCACCACGCGCTGCAGCCGGGGTTGCGCCGCGCGGTGAGCGCTCTGCGGTCGGTCTCGGGCTGCGATGTCCGCATTGGTACCCTGACCGACTACTTCGACGCCGTAGCACGAGAGCTGGCACGCCGGAACCGCCCCCTCCGGATCGAGCGTGGCGAATTACGTTCGACATCGCCGCACGCGTGGGTGTTGCAAGGCGTGGCGGCAACGCGCACACCGTTGAAACAGCGCATCGCCGAAGGTGCCGCGCTCTTGACGCGGTGGGCGGAGCCGCAAGCGGCGCTTGCCGCCGCGGCGGGCGGGCGCGATCGGCGCCCGCTGCTGGCTGATTGCTGGCGACGCCATCTTGCCAACCTCTCGCACGACGTGTTGGCCGGATGCGTCGCCGACGAGGTCGCCGCCGACGTCGCGGTACGAAGTCGGGAAGTGATCGAGTGCGCGAGGGACCTGCTCACCGCGGCGCTGGATGATCGTCTTGGACAGGATCCGGTGCGCCGGCGTCGGGAGATCGAGCATCGCCGACCGGCGCTCGTCGTGGTGAATCCCAGCCCGCGCCCGCGATCGGGGCTGGTGGAAGCCACCGTGACGTTCTTTGCCGCGGACGTGGTGGTCGGGCGGCCCGCACCAACGGTGGCGGCCAAGGCGGTCCCGTCGTTCACCCTCGTCGATGCCCGTGGTCGGACGATGGAGCACCAAATCCTCGGCACCGCGCTCGCGCACGAGCGGCTCGACAGCCCGCGTGACTACCCGGATCAGGATCGGGTGTGGGCCGTGCGCGTTGCCGTCCGGGCCGCGGACGTTCCCGCGTTCGGTCTCCACCGATACGAAGTTCGGGAAGACGCCGCAACGGTCCGCATCAGCGGTGACACCATCACCGCCACGAGCGGGAGCCTCGGAGGCACGTGGGGTCGCGTCACCATTGGCGCCCGAGGGCTCGCGTTCCTTCCAGGGGCTCGCGTTCGCCTGATGCCGGAGTTAGTGAGTGAGCGCGACGAAGGCGACACGTACACGATCGAGCCGGTGCCCGGCGATCGCGCCGTGGTGGCGCGATGGAAGCCGTCCACTCTCGTCTGGCCCGGCCCGCTGGTGGGTGCCCTCGGTCGTCGCTTTGTGCTCGGTAGCCGCGCGCACGGAACGATGTTCGTGCGGATGGATGCGGGCTCCAAGCTCCTGCGGATCGTGGTGGAGGGAGAGAACAGGGCAGGGAACCACCGCATACGCCTTCGATTTCCGGTGCGTGCCCGACGGACGGCAACCGCCGACATGCTGTACGGTCCGGTGCATCGTGCATCCGTCCGTCACGGCGCGGTGCGGACGGGGAACGAGTCGCCCGCGCCGGCCGCGCCGATGCACCGTTACGTCATCGCGGGTGGCTGGCACATCTCAGCGCGTGGATTGCACGAATACGAGCTGCTGCCGGATGGAACGGTCGCGATCACGTTGCTGCGTGCCGTCGGTGATCTCTCGCGCGGGAATCTCCGCAACCGCCCGGGTCACGCCGGATGGCCGGTCGCAACGCCGGACGCGCAGTGTCTGGGTCCGTTTCGCGCCGAGCTGGCGGTGGCGTATCTCGGGAAAGATGATCCAGTGCGTGGCGAGGAGTTCGCCGACGAATTCTTGGCGCCACTTGCCGGCATGATGTATCGAACGGGGATCGACGTGCCTGCGACCGTCCCCGGTCCCGAGCTGAGCGGGGATGGTTTGGCCTTCCGCATCCTCAAGCCCCGCGAGGATGGGGTGGGTGTCGTGGTCCGGTGCGTGAACGTGACCGGCCGGCGGCGCCGCGGCGTGCTGCGCTGGCCCACGCCGGTCACGCATGGGTTTCGTGCGCGGCTTGACGAGACGTTGCTGGAAGAGCTGCCGATCGCGAAGGATCGACGGACGATCCGGTTCGTGGTGGAGCCGCGCGCCATCATGACGATCGTCGTGGAGCCCTGATCGGCGTCGTTCCGGCACGCCGCTCGACAAATGGATGACGTTCCCCGCGGAGCCCACAGCCATCTTCGGCCATGTCTTGCCCTCTCGGCCGAGGAGTCGCCATTCTATGGTCATGCCCAACACTGCCCGCCGCTACACCGTGGACGAGGTGCTCGCGTTCCCCGACGACGGGAACCGGTACGAGCTGGTGGACGGGGAGCTGCTCGTGACGCCGGCTCCGCGCCTGGGTCACCAGGCGGTGGCGGGTGAGTTCCATGCGCGCCTGCTTGGCTACCTCAGGGGGT
>Ga0307424_1000130_pt1 | contig 35274 bp, 36 predicted proteins | sample SalMarWE160320MG_FD_202157 | JGI IMG/M metagenome (GOLD analysis project Ga0307424, IMG submission 202157) | Salt marsh sediment microbial communities from the Plum Island Ecosystem LTER, Massachusetts, United States - WE1603-20 | ecosystem: Environmental > Aquatic > Marine > Intertidal zone >... | reverse complement strand
ACAAGGAAACTGAAGTTCTCAGGAGGCTCATTCATGACTTCTATGGCGGTGGAGGGCGAGGTGGTTTCGAAGCCGACAGCCAAAAACACGAACTCCTTGTCCGGAGCTTTTTCTGCCATCTGTATGGCGTCTCTTAAGCCGTAAACTATTCTGACGTCTGCTCCTGACGCCTTAACTTTCTGGAGCGAACTTTCTGAGCCTGGAACGCGGATGAGGTCGCCGAAGCTGGTGACTGTTACACCCCTCTCTGCCAGGGCTATGGCTTCGTCGATGTCCGCTGCGGGTAATATGCAGACTGGGCATCCGGGTCCCGCAATCACGTCCACGCTGTCGGGAAGAAGAGACCTTAATCCATAGTGGGTGATTGTCCACTCGTGGGTTCCGCAGACGTGACAAAACTTCACTGGATGAGACGGCGCCAATTTTTTGATGTGGTCTGTAACCTTCTTTGCCAGTTTTGGGTCTCTGAATTTAGCAGCATCGTTTGCAGTCATTGTTGCATTCCTGCTGCTTGAGAAGTCTTATACTCGTTATTGTGCATTCTTTGCCTTCGACGATTTTTGCTGCTTCTCCGCAGTTTGGGCATCGAAGGGTTGGAATTGGCACATGATAGGCGGGGTCATCTTCGATTGGCACTTTTCCTTTGTATCCGCAGCTTGGGCACTCTATGACTCCGTCCTGTTCTTTGATTACCAGTTTGGAGTCCTTCATGATTGTGTCCTCGGTGAGTATCTTGTAGGAGAATCGCATCTGCTCGGCGCCCAGAAACGTTAACTTGCCTATGGTCAAATGGACCTCCGCCACCTTTTTTGCGTCATGCTTTTTTGCCTCCTCTAGGACGCTTTCGACGAGTTGTGTGGTCATGGCAAGTTCATGCATGTCATGTAGCCTCCAAAATTTATAGTTCCAGTGCCTTGATTAGTTCTTGGATGCCTTCGCCTGTTAGGGCGTTGGTGACTGCGACCTTCATGTTTGGTTTTATGTCTTTAGCTTGTTTCGCTAGCTGTTCTGTGTCTATTTTCATTATTTCGGCTAGGTCCTTCTTGTTTATGACCATCACGTCTGCGGTCATGAAGGTGAAGGGATGCTTAAGCACCATGTAGGGTCCTTCGGTGACGCTTACGACAACCACCCGCTTCTCTGTTCCGAGCGGAAACTCGGCGGGGCAGATTAGGTTACCCACGTTCTCGATGATAAGCAGGTCAATGTCCTGTAGGCTGATTCTCTCCACAGCCTTCGAGACCACGTTCGCGTCTAGGTGGCATTCCATTCCAGTGTTGATGGTGAGAACCTTGACGCCGTGACGTCCAATCCGTTCAGCGTCTATGGTTGTGGTTAAGTCGCCTTTGAAGACTGCGATTCTGTATTTCTGTTTGAGGGCTTGAACCAGTTGTTCGATTAGGCTGGTTTTTCCTGCGCCTATAGACCCCATGATGTCGATTGCTTTCACGTTGTGTTCCCGTAGATGCTGCAGGTTTTTTTGGGCAAGCTGCCTGTTGACTTCCAGTATGTCCATTCCCGGCGCTATCTCTAGGGTTACTTCTTCGCCCTTTACTATTTCTTTGCTGTCTGCCAAAACAGTTCACACCTATGTTTGTTCCAGAATTTGTCGCCACGTATTCAGGCTTTCTTCGGCAGCCTTTTGGTCCAGCTTTTCGATGGCGTATCCCGCATGAACCAGAACATACTCGCCCACGTGGGCGTCAACCAGCATAACGTTCACTTCTCGGGCGACTCCTTCACCAAAATCGACTTTGGCAACGTCTCCCCGAATTTCTAGAACCTTAGCCGGAATCGCGAGACACATCTCAATATTCACCCTCTCGGTTCGGAAAATTATCCCAAACTTTTTGTGGCATTAAAAAGTGTCTGACCTCCCAGTTTATTTAACCTATTGGTTTTCCTGCAAACAACGGCAATTTGTGGTCAGGTTCTCTGTTTCTTTCTTATTCCAAAGGAACAAGCCAAGATTTCTCGCCGCATTTTGGGCATTCCAGATTGTAGGCTGCTGTTCCTGTGGGCACTGGGTCTTTTCCTTGGAACTTTAGTGTGAAAAGCAGTCTTAGGTATGAAACCTTGAAGGTGTGCTTACATTTTTTACATTCGAATTCCCTGAAATTCTTGCGGTACTCAAGGGCTACATAGGAAACGGGGATTATGAGTCCGACAAGAAGCAGTGTGGCATACACGGTTTGATTCGTTACTGTGAACTGCAAGATGAGGTAAACCCAGAAGCCAACTGCAAAAATGAGAACGCCCTTCGAAACATCGCCAAGAACTCCCATCTGCGCCACATCAACAGTTCCATTCTACAGCCGCATTGAATAATTTTTGTGTTAATTACCTTTTCTGGAAGCCTGCGACTACGGCTTGACCGAAGCTGGTTCCTCCGTCTCCAGCAGGAATCTGGCGGTGAACAAGAAACTTGAATCCCGCCTTCTCCACCGTTCTTCGCATGGTCTCTGTTATGTGCATGTTGTAGGCAACTCCCCCAGAAAAGCCGACATGCTTAACGTTCAGCCGCTCCGCCTCCTCTAACGCCAGCTCCGCTAAGCCTCTGGCAAGGTAAGACTGGGCTGAGCACGCCAAATCCGCCACAGAGAACTTGTCTCTGTTTGTAAAGATTTCATGAACAAGAAACGTGGTATCCAAAACCTTTCCCTCTATTCTAGGAGACAAGTTCAGTCTATCTTTGCCTTGGAGGGCAACGGATTCCAGTTTCATGGCTGGCTCCCCCTCATAGGTGCGCTCATAGCATACTCCAAGCAGGGCTGAAACCGCATCCAGCACTCTTCCACAGCTTGTAGTCTCCTGCGCCGACCCCCTCTCCAGCTGCTTAACAATCAATTCAGCCTCCTTACTGCCATGAGGCAAGTGATGACTCTTCGTGAGCAGCCACTCTGTAACATCCACTTTTCTGTGAAGTATCCCCGCAGCCATCCTTAACGGATGATATGTTGCCAAGTCGCCTCCAACCATAGGCTGACCCTCAAGATGTCCTAGCCGCCTGAAGCCTTCCTTGCTGCAGTAGAGCACTTCTCCGCCCCATGCTGTGCCGTCGGAGCCGTAGCCGAAGCCATCACAGATTACGCCCACAACCTCGTCAACGTTCCATTCTGCCCTGAGCGCCGCAGCGTGGGCATGATGGTGCTGAACCCTGACAACCGGACAGCCAAGCTTGTTTCCCAGTTCGTGAGCCAGTTTTGTTGTCGTGAACTTCGGGTGAAGGTCACATGCCACAGCCTCGACAGTGCAGTTGGTCAGTTTTGTCAGGTGCTGTATCGAGTTTTTCATGAAGCGCAGCGTCTCAAGGTTCTCCACGTCGCCGATGTGCTGCGAAATAAATGCCATGTTTCCTGTTAGGACGCAGGCTGTGACGTTGAGTTCTCCGCCAACCGCCAAGACGCAGCGTTCAGCCGCCCGTTTCATCCTGATTGGCTCTGGGGCGTAGCCTCTTGAGCGGCGAATCAGGCAGGGGTTCTTGCCGTGGAAGCGGACAACCGTGTCGTCGCATCTTTGGGCTATGTCCCTGTTATGAAACAGGAAATAGTCCACTGTGGAGCCCAGCTTCTTTATTGCCTCGGCGTTGTCTGTGACTATGGGTTCGCTGGGCGGGTTTGCGCTGGTCATAACAAAGGCGGGCTCCTCCGTCTGGTCGAAGAGCATGACGTGCAGTCCAGTGTATGGAAGCATCACGCCTACGGTGTGCAGTTCTGGAGAAACCAGCTCCGAAAGATTGTAGTCGCCGCTTTTTTTGAGCAGGACAATGGGTTTACGGTAGGACGTCAGCAGCTCAGCCTCCCACCTGTTCACTTCGGCAAAGGTCTGCACAGTCTCTAGGTTTGGAGACATTATGGCGAAGGGCTTATTTTTTCGGTGCTTAACCCGTCTTAGTCTGGAGAGCGGTTCTGTCTTGGTTGTGGATGCTGCAACGTGGAAGCCGCCGTTCCCCTTGATTGAGACAACGTAGCCTTCCTCCAGTAACTTCCCCGCCTCCCTAATCGGGTCCCCACAGTCTATCGGGTCTCCCTTGTTGGAGGCTAGGTAAGCTTTTGGTCCACACCTGGGGCAAGCCACTGTCTGGGCATGAAATCTGCGATTTAACGGGTCATCATACTCGTTCGCGCAGAAGTCGCACATCTTGAACTCGCTCATGGTCGTGTTTGGTCTGTCGTAGGGCAGCTCTTTGGTTATCGTGTATCTTGGACCGCAGTTTGTGCAGGTTATGAAGAAATAGTTGAAGCGCCTGTTTGTGGGGTCCCGAAGCTCCCGTAAGCATTCATCACAGACTGAGACGTCCGGCGGTATAACCGACCCTGACAGTTCGGTTTCGCCAGAGCTTTCCACTATTCTAAACTCGCCGAAGCCCTCTTCTTTTGTCTTATAGTCTGTTGTGATGTTGTAGATTCGTGCCAGCGGCGGCTTCTCTGCCTTCAAGTCCTCCATGAACTGGGCAATGCTGTTTTTGTCTCCTTCGACAACTATTTCGACGACGGCGTCTCCCCTGTTTCTGACGTAGCCCCCCAACCCATTCTTGACTGCATTTCTGTAGACGAAGGGGCGGAAACCCACGCCCTGAACTATGCCGCTGACTTTGATTTCGGCACGCAAAGGCTAGCCTAACTCCCATTAAACCAGAAAAACATCTTTCCCTGCGATACTAATAAAGAGACCCATTTTGAAGAAACTGCTCCGCCTCTTCATTGGGGTGACAGCCGAGTTGCTTGATGGGATGTTCCTCAACCTTTTGGGGTACCTAACCGTTTTGTGTAGCCGAGTTTCAGCGGTTTACTGCCGCTTTAAGAGAAAACTTTAAGTTTAATGTCAAGAAGTGAAGTATTCTCAATGCTTCAGGAAAAATTGACTTCTGAGTGGAAAGCAAAATGACGTCTGAACCATGTAGAACCGCGGGAATAGAAATCGCAGACGACTATTGTAGCCGCTGCGGAATATGTGTTGCTGTTTGCCCCTTCGAAGCCATATCAAAGGATGAAGAACAAAACAAAATCATCCTGAACGTGGATGAGTGCCGGGTCTGCGGCTTATGTGTGAGCGCTTGCCCGCTGTCAGCAATCGACCTCGTATACTATGATGTTGATTCGTTGACCAAAAAAGTCCAAACTGAGATGGCTGAGAAAGGAGCAAAAACTCTTGTTTTAACTTGCAGAGGCAGCAACCCTGTCACCTTCAACCTTGAAGATACCCTTAAAGATGAAAATGTGGAGAACTATGTTTCCCTTCGTTTGCCTTGCGTTGGGCGTGTTCCTCCCGAGTTTTACTTGAACAACTTGGCTGCTGGCGTAGAAAAGATTCTGGTGCTGCAGTGCGAGGAGGACTTCTGCAGATTCAAGAAGGGAAGCAAAATCGGCACAAACAGGTTTGAGCTGCTGAAGGACACCGTGAATGTTCTCGGCTATGACCCCAGCAACCTGATTATCAAAAAGAACTCCTTGAAGGCTGTCTATGACACAACAAAATGTGTTGGCTGCGGCAAATGTGTCTTTGTCTGCCCCTACGACGCCATAGTATGGAAAGACGTCAGCACACCAGAAATAAAAACTGAAGACTGTATGGGCTGCGGAGCCTGCGCCCTAGTCTGTCCACATCAAGCCATAGAACTTAGGGGCTACGAGTTCGAGCCAGTCTCCGAAATCATCAAGAACTGCAGCAACAAAGCAGCTAAACTCAAAGCTCAAGGCAAACCCGCCATCCTGCTCTTTGTTTGCCAATGGTCCGAGTTCGCAGCGTTGGATGACGTGCAGAAGGGCTGCCTAACAGACGACATCACAATCATTGAGCTTCCATGCGCCAAAGGCTTTGACCCCGTTCTTGTGCTGGAGGCACTGAGCCTGGGCTTTGACGGCGTCATGGCAGTTATCTGCCCAGAGGAACTGTGCAAGCTGGAGGAAGGAACATACTTGGGAGAACGTAACTTCTCTGCGTTGAAGGTTGTTCTTAAGCAGTACAACTTGGATAACCGCTTCGACTCCTTCCGTGTTAGCCCCAAGTATCCGGGAGAATTCTCTGCGAAGCTGGAGGAGTTCAAGAAAAAGATTTCTTCCATTCCTAAACTGGAGGCAAAAACCAACTAACAAGGACGTGAACGTGAATGTATAAGATAGTTACCAAAAAAGAACTTGCACCCAACATATACCTGATAGAGATTGCCGCAGCGGATGTAGCAAAAAAATCTAATCCTGGACGGTTCGTGATTATCCGCCTCGACGAAAAGGGCGAACGTGTCCCATTGACAATCGCGGGAGTTGACCTAAACAAGGGAACAGTCGCCACAGCCTTCCACGCGGTTGGCAGAACCACAAAAAAGCTTGCAAAAATGAAGGCAGGAGACTCCATAACCGACCTTTCTGGTCCTCTGGGAAACCCTGCTGAAGTCGGCAAATTCGGCAAAGTGTTGCTTGTTGGCGGCGGAGTCTGGTGCGCCCCACTGCATTATGTGGCTCAGGCTCTTCGTAAGAACGGAAACAAGCTTGTTGTTGTTGCGGCTGGCAGAACAGAAAACGACATGGTCTACGTGAGCGAGTTGAAGGCAGTTGCAGACGATTTCTGTGTTGCCACTGATGACGGCTCCAAAGGAAATGAGGGACTCGACTTTTTGGCTGACGTTTTGAAGGCTCAAAAGTTTGACCACGCCGTGGTTATGGGTCCTGTTTCGATGCTGAAGAAGGTTGTTGACCTCACCCGCCCCTACGGGCTGAAGACGATGGTTACTTTGGCGTCGCTGATGGTTGACGGCACTGGCATGTGTGGCGCCTGCCGTGTGACTGTAGGTGGCGTAACAAAGTTTGCTTGCATGGATGGTCCAGAATTTAATGGTCTTGACGTCGATTTTGACGAACTCATTTCTAGGCAGCGCTTGTATCTGCCAGAGGAAAGAATGGCGTCTATGATTCATGACAAGCTTGGAGGAGGCGTGAAGCGTGGATAAAGAAAAGAGAAAGCATGGAATTGAAATGGACAAGCAGAATGTTCTGGAGCGGATTCACAACTTCTATGAGGTGGCTTTGGGCTACAACGAGGAACAGGCTCTTGCCGAGGCTGAACGATGCCTCCAGTGTCCTAATCCCCGCTGTGTTACGGGCTGCCCTGTGGAGGTTCCTATTCCCGACTTTATCAAACTGCTTAAAGAGAAGGATTACGTGGCTGCTAGCCTGAAAATCAAAGAGAAGAACAGTTTGCCTGCTGTTTGTGGACGTGTCTGTCCCCAGGAGAACCAGTGTCAGGCGATGTGCGTTCTGGGCAAGATGGGCGACCCCATCTCTATTGGTCGTCTTGAACGGTTTGCTTCTGACTTTGAACGAAACAAGGGCGTGCAGATTCCTGAGCTAGAGAAGGCTGCTGTTACTGGCAAAGTGGCGATTGTGGGTTCTGGTCCTGCCGGTCTTACCGTCGCCGCTGACTTGGTGAAGATGGGTCACGAAGTTGTGATGTTCGAGTCTCTTCACTTGGCTGGAGGCGTTCTGATGTATGGTATCCCCGAGTTCAGGCTGCCAAAAGAGATTGTCCAGTCTGAAGTCAGTTACATCAAACAGCTTGGCGTTGACGTCAAAACCAACTACACTATCGGAAGAATCTACACAATCGACGAACTGTTCGCTGACGGCTTCGACGCAATCTTTGTCGGCAGCGGAGCTGGTCTCCCCAATTTCATGAGGATTGAGGGCGAGAACCTGGGAGGAGTCTACTCTGCCAACGAGTTCCTGATTCGGGTAAACTTGATGAAGGGTTACCTGTTTCCGGAGTATGACACGCCCATCAGAATAGGCAAAAAGGTTGCTGTCATTGGCGGCGGAAACGTTGCAATGGACTCTGCACGTTGCAGCTTACGGCTTGGCGCAGACGAGGTCTACATCGTTTATCGGCGCTCTAAGGAGGAGCTTCCTGCCCGCGCTGAGGAAGTTGAGAACGCTGAGGAAGAAGGCGTCATCTTCAGGTTGCTGAATAATCCAACAAAATTCATTGGCGACGAGAGCGGCTGGGTGAATGCCATGGAGTGCATCAAGATGGAGCTTGGTGAACCTGACGCTTCTGGAAGGCGAAGACCTGTTCCCATCAAAGGCTCAGAATTCACTATGGACGTTGACACCGTGATTATTGCGATTGGCCAGACTCCGAATCCTCTGATTCAGCGGACTACTGAAGGTCTTGAGACCACCAGGCATGGCACAATCATCGTCAATGAGGAGACTGGCGCAGCTACGAAGGATGGCGTCTTTGCTGGCGGAGACGTTGTCAGCGGAGCGGCAACTGTTATCAGCGCTATGGGCGCCGGAAAAACGGCTGCTCGTGGAATCCACGATTACATCCAAAAAAAGAAGGGCGCCAAATAGGTTAATCTGGTAACTTCGGTTACCGCCTTTTCTTTGCTTTGTTGGTTGCTTAGGGCATCCTAGATTCGTATCTTTTATTAAAGACCTGTTTCCTTTTGTTTAATCTCTGAAGAAACGCATCATTTCTATCCTTCTGATGGAGAGGTTAAGTCTATGTCTGAAAAGAAGCAGGCTACTGACAGCACGTTGAGAAGGGAAATCAAAATGGGGGACATTGACCCCGAATTTAAACGGGAAATCCGCGAGGTTCCTGGCATCGAAAAAATCCGATTATGCTTCCAATGTGGCACATGCACGGCTGACTGTCCCATAGCAAGATTCAGCGAAATTTACAGCCCCCGAAAAATTATGCGTATGACTCAGCTGGGAATGAAGAAGAAGCTTCTTTCAAGCGAGTCGCTTTGGCTCTGCGCCGCCTGCTTCACGTGCGTTGATCATTGTCCTCAGGGAGTTGACATTGCGGCTGTTGTGAGGGCTCTCCGTAACATGGCTGTCAGGGAGGGCATCATACCCGACGTGTTCAAGGAGTTAACTAATAATATCCTGAAGACAGGGTACGCATACAGGATTCCTGAGTTGCGCCTCAAAAAGCGGGTGGAGCAGGGGTTGCCGCCTCTGCCTGAAGCCAACCTAGAGGATGTGGCTAAGCTTTTTGATGCTGTAGCTGTTTCAAAGAAGATGGAGAAGCGATAGCATGGCTGAGCTGAAGTATCTGATGTTTCTGGGATGCGTCATCCCCTACAGAATCACAAGCTACGAAATCTCTGCCCGGAAGGTGCTGGAGCGGCTGGATGTGGAGCTGGTTGAAATGCCAGAGTTTAACTGCTGCGGCTTGCCCATAGACGGCGTGGATCATGATGCGATGCTGTTGTTGGCTGCACGGAACCTCTGTTTGGCTGAGCAGCAGAACCTGAACATACTGACTTTATGTCCAGGATGCGCTGGAACCTTAAGGAAGGTGAACCTGAGCCTGCAGGAAGATAAGAAGCTCAAGGCGCGGGTTAATGGATACCTGAAAGAGATCGGCATGGAGTTCAAGGGAGGAAAAACATCTGTCAGGCACATAATTCAAGCCCTCATCGAAGACGTTGGCTTAGAGAAAGTGAAAGACTCTGTTGTGAAGCCTCTCACCGGATTAAAGGTGGCTGAGCATAACGGCTGCCACATTCTGCGTCCCACAAAATACGTAGGCTTCGACGACCCGGATAATCCTGTTCTGCTGAAGAAGCTTGTCGAAGCAACTGGGGCAGAATGTTTGGATTACCTGTATGAAACAGACTGCTGCGGAGCTCCGGTGATTGGCGTGAACGACAAGATTCCACTGTATCTGGCTGGGGACAAGCTTCGTAACGTCAAGGCTGTTGATGCTCAAGCCATGATAACTGTTTGTCCCTTCTGTCACATGATGTTTGACATCAACCAGCCCCGAATAGAGCGGCTGCTAAGCGAGACGTTCGGAATTCCGGTGCTTCATTATCCGCAGCTGCTTGGATTAGCCATGGGCTTAAGCCCCAAAGAACTGGCAATAGACGAACTGAGAGTGGACGCCACACAACTCCTAGACAATATCTGACAACGCAACCAGAAACTTGACGTCTTTTTTTTGGGTGTGACTGGCTACGGTATAGTTTTGTCAAGAATTCTTGACTAGAATTTGATTTGTTTCGTTTGTTTGGTCAAGAAATCTTTACAAAAAATGTTTTATTTGTAAGAGGGTAGGACAATTTGTCAGTGTCTAGTATGAAGAAAATAGTGTCTTCAGTTATTCTTCTTTTTCTGGCTCTTTCGCTGTGCTGTAGTTTACAGTTTGTTGGTTTGGTTTATGCAAACTTTTTTCCCGCTTCGGTGCCCGAGCACACCATCGAAATTACTGAGAGCGGAACGGTGAATGGGACTGACAGGATTCAGCGTAGCGGCAACGTCTACACTTTCACAGGAGATATTGAGGGCAGCATCGTAGTTTTATGCAGCGGCGTAGTCATTGACGGGGCAGGTTACACCCTTCAGGGAGACGGGAGCCTCACAGGTGTTTGGCTTCAAGAACAAAGCAATGTGGAAATACGGAATCTGCACATCAGAAACTTTTACACCGGCATATTGCTCACTTATGGGTGGTCGATGGATGGTTGCACAGATGTTACCGTTTCTGGGAACACCATAACAGACAACGAATATGGGATAATGTTCTCGATGTGCACGCACCGCAACTATGTTCTTGGCAACACTATCGCAAACAACACCTACGGCATTTACCTCATCCACTCGCCAGAGAACACCTTCAGAGACAATCAGCTGACCAACAACGTCTACAACCTTTGGGTAAGCTGCGAAACATGTGTTCAAATGACGCACTTCATCAACGACATCGACACCTCAAACACGATAAACGGTAAACCAATCGTCTACTGGGTCAACGAACACGACAAAACTGTTCCCTCTGGTGCCGGGTATGTTGCCCTAGTGAACTGCACAAACATAACTGTTCAAGACCAGAACCTTACATGCAACAGCCAAGGCATAATGTTGATTGCAACAAGCAATTCGTTGATAACAAGAAACAATTTAGCAAACAACGATTACGGCATTGTTCTCTTTGCGCCATACGAACAATGCGTCAACAACACTATAACAGGAAACACCATAACAGCAAACAGCAAGGACGGCATAAATTCTTGGAACTCTGACGGCACAATCGTTACAGGAAACATCATAACAGACAACCAAGAGAACGGCGTCAATTTCTTTGATTCTCGAGGAGCCGTCATCTCTGGGAACACACTATTTGGAAACAAGGAGAGCAACGTCAAAATCTGGGGCGATTCATACGATAACACCGTCTCTGACAACAACTATGACAGCCAAAGCAGCACCGTACCCGAATTTCCCTCATGGACTCCCATGCTGATTATGTTAGTTGCGGTTATGGCTGTAGCAGTCATTTATCGAAGTCGATTTCACAATCAACAAAAGAAAGAAGTAACATGATGAAATTCAAATCAATTGTGTCTTCATGTATTCTTCTTTTTCTGGCTCTTTCGCTGTGCTGTAGTTTACAGTTTGTCGGTTCGGTTTCTGCCAATTTTTCTTTTCCCATGATGCCCACTCACAGCATCGAAATTACTAAGGACGGAAACGTAACCGGAACAGACAAGATTCAGCGCAGCGGCAACGTCTACAGTTTCAAAGGAGACATTATGGGCAACATCGTCATCTTCCGCAGCGGCATAGTCATTGACGGCGCAAGCTACACCCTTCAGGGAAAAGGAAGTAGCGTAGGTATTTGGCTTCAAGAACAAAGCGATGTGGAAATACGGAATCTACACGTCAGAAACTTCGACAGCGGTATGGTATTCACGTGGGGGTATTCAAGTAATGGTTGCAAAAACATTACGCTCTCTGGAAACACAATAGCAGACAACAAATATGGCGTAACCTTCAGGCTCTCAGGCAGCAACAATATTCTGGGGAACACCATCACAAACAACACATACGGCATCACTCTCACCCCCTCTCCAAACAACACCTTCAGAAACAACCAGCTGACCAACAACAAGCATAGTTTCTGGGTTCTATGGACAGAAACAGTCGGAATGGCAGACTACATCATCGACACATCAAACACAATAGACGGTAAACCAATCGTCTACTGGGTCAACGAGCATGACAAAACCGTGCCATCAGACGCCGGATACGTCGCACTCGTAAACTGCACAAACATAGCCGTCCAAAACCTAGTTCTCGTAAACAACAGCCCAGGCATAATGTTGGTTGCCACAAGCGACTCGCACATAACAAAAAACCATATAGCAAACAGCAGCTACGGCATTGTGCTCTTTGCGGCATACAAACAATGCGCCGGCAATACAATAACAGAAAACATCATAACATCAAACAGCCAGGGCATCCTTTCGTGGGACGCTGAAGGCACAATCATTACTGGCAACAACATAACAGACAACCAAGAGAATGGAATCTCTCTCTACGATTCCAACGGGACTATCATCTCTGGGAACGTCATAACAAAAAACAAGGCGCACGGCATCATTATCCAAGGATACCACTATTCAAACAATAACACTATCTCCGACAACCACATAGAAAATAACAAAAACGGCATAGTATTCGAATACGCATGCAACAGCATGATCACCGGCAACAACATAACATCAAACACACAGTGGGGACTAATCCTAACCTACCTCGGTTTCTATAATCGCCACCACGATTTCCATCCCTTCTCAAACAATACATTTTATCACAACAACTTCGTCAATAACCAGCAAGTCCTTTACAGTGTCGAAGACCAAACCGATAAGAACCTAACAATAGATCATTGGGACAATGGAACTGTAGGAAACTACTGGGGCAACTACAACGGAACAGACAGTGACGGGGACGGAATAGGAGACACACCCTACATCATTGACGAATACAACAGAGACACCTGCCCCCTCATGTCTCCAGTAGACGTCACTACCCTCCCCGAGTTTCACTCATGGATTGTTTTGCCCTTGCTCCTTGTAGCAACCTTGTTTATTGTGGTCTGCAAACAGAAACTATCCAAGAACGCCAAAAAACCCGCAGACAGTTCATATTAGGAGCCTAATAACAGTGCTATGTTGAAAACAGTCTTTTTTCTGAATTTTTTCTGCACAGCAAACTTTCGGTGACAGCAGTTCACACTAGCGTATGTAGACTTGCTTAGATTCGGGTCATCTCTTCGATGGGAACGAAGCAGTGGGGCGCAGCGGTGACCACTTGGGCGCCTTCTTCTACCATGGCTGCTCCGGGGACGATGCCGCCGACCACGCATATGCCGAATCTGTCCATGCTGACAGGAATTCCAAGCACGGGCTCGTTGGGTTCCCCCAAAACCAAGACCCCGCCCCACCCCTTCTTCTGCTGATTCTCGATTATCTTCACGGTTCTGTCTCTGGCTTCGGCAGGTATCTCCCTCATTGTCGCCAAAAGCATTCCCGAGCCAGTTTTCAGAATCCGCAGGATGGAAGTCATCTTCCTGTACACAAAAACTTCCAGGGGCGGTATAGTTGTTCCCTCATAGGACATAATTTCAACGAACCTGATGGGTTTACGGTTCACCACCTGAACGAGACCGCCATACCCAAAAACCAGAGGAATTCCAGCGTGAATCAGAATGCTGTCAAGAGTCAAGTTGCAGACTGTAAAGAGGGCAATCTTTCCTTCCGGAACCGATATGTCGCAGTATTCTGTGTTTTCGTCAAGCACCTTAATGTATGGCGCCGACAGAAGATTCATGCTCTGCAGAGCCTTCATGATTTCCACGGTTCTGTCTTTGAGGCGCCTGTCAATCAGTGACACGTTCGCGACAACTGTCCCCGAGTCTAAGGCTGGGTCGTAAGTCGCCGAATACGCCAGAGACATAAAACGTGTTGTGACGAAACCGAGCCTCTGAGAAGCAAGGGCTCTGCCCAGCTCTTCCAGACCCTGCGGCGTTATCGTTCTTCCCCTCCGGTTGTGCCCAAACACGAAGCCCTTTGCCTCCAGCAACTGAAGATGGTACCTCACTGTCCTTTCGCTGAGAAGAAACCCCCTTTTCCTTAACTCCCGCTTCAGCAACGTAGAACCCACTGGGCTATCAAACTCGCTCAAAATTCTCAAGATTTCAATCGTTTTTCTGGCGCTTTCGTTCCCCTGCGACATGAAACTATTCCCCAACTATACAAACATTCATTCAATCTACTGTTTCGTGATATTAACTTTGGTACTAATTTAATTTATGTTGATCTTTTCTGTGAAAGACAGTCAAATCAATGGTGCCGACGTTTTCCTAAAAACAAACGAACCTACGCGCATTCCTTTGTTTCTCTTCATCGGAAGCATAATTATGTGATTTCAGTGCGAGAAGATAGTAATATATGTCTATTCGGGCTAAAGTAGCTTGAAGCAACCAAAATATGAATGTGCTGAATGTGAGATTTTGGAGCGTGTCAGTCTTCCTTGACAGACGATTTCAGTGAAGCATTGAGAAGCCCCTGCGGTGTCAAAAAAGATTTCTGCATTAACTGCCATAGCCACTTCATGAGTGCCCGACCAAACATAAAAAGCGTTGTTGTCACAAGGCATTTCTCTAAGGATTTCAAAGATACTGAAGAAATGCGGTCTATAGTGAAGGATGTGCTTGATTGTTCCGGTGCAGACTTTTATGAGCTACATAAGTTTGAAGAGCACATAGATGGAAACATGATTTTCAGAGCCAAGAAAGAGGGCATGCACATAGTTTATTGTGTAGACAGGAATATGCGGATTATATTTTTGCGCGCTTTCAGAAACTTTAAGGATTACAAAAGATTTCTGGACGACAAAAAAGAGATTCACAACTTAATTACTCATGTCTAAAGAGGATACACAGGAAGGAAACCGTTTTGAAAGATGATGCAAAAAATAGAGAGAACAAATATGAAGAATCCCAAGACAAAACCCTAACGAAAGAAGACGACAAAAAGAAGGCAAGACTCAGAAGGCGAGGACCCTACAGAAAAGCGCACGCTGATTGGTAATCTGGCGAATCTGGAACATTTTGTTTCATACACCAGGCTTAGGGGTTGGTCTGTTGTTCAGCTTTTTCTCCTGTTTCAATCCGCATTTTTTGGGCTTGGATAATTTTTGCAACGGCTACCATGCCCGTCAGTATGCTGCTGTTGAGGAACGTCAGCTCTTTTCCAGAGTCCAGCAGAATAGTCGTGTGAAGCGGAGTCAGCTTCGTAACTATTCCTTCTTCGTTCTTATAGGATGTGACGACTCTGTCTCCTTTTTGGTAGGGGAGTCTGCTCTGAAATTTTGTATCATGCTTGTGGATAGCAGTTATGATTACTGCGCCTGATGATATCGCACTGTTTGGAATAGACATTTGGCCTAAATCAGTTCTTATTCTTGTTACCAGCGCAGTCATATCTGTAACTTTTCCCGGAATGTTGTTAACTATTACGCTGTCACCTACTTTGAATTGGTGAGTTGTGAAGACAAGTGCACCGGCTAAGATGCCGCCAACGAAAGTAGATATTATCACGCCTATTGTGATTGATATGATACCCGCGCCTGTGAGTAAAGTTGCTGGAGAAACGCCAAGCGTGTGCAGAACTCCGAAGCCCATTACGATGACTGCTATTGCCCCAATTGAAAACTGTAGGATTGCAGCGACTTGGTTTCCCATTCGCGTGTTCATGAATGGTTTTGCATGACGCAAAAACAGTATTGTTGTTAGCCAAAAGCCGAGGATAATGATAATTCTTAGGGCTTGTTCCAGAAAGAGGGGAAGGTTAATGGGGGCAGCTATGAACGCGTCAAAAATGTAGATAGTGCTTATGCCCAAGATTATCAGAAATGTTAGGAAAATAACAAATTTTTTGAACGAATCCACTAAGCCAGCCATCGACTATTCCTGAAACAGTAAATGACATGCCTGTTTCTATAGTTTTCTAAGGGCAATTTGCCTCGTAACTATTCATGTCCTAGTTGCAGTTTTGCCATCCATGGTGTTGGTTAATAAGCTGAAGCGCTCACCTTTTACTTCCATTTTATCAGTGTCTCCTCCCTGCCGAAAGGTTTTCATTGTTCTTATCGTCTCGTCTGATGGCTTGAGTCAACGTTTCGATTACCTGAGGAAAACCACGGATATTTTTTAGGGCAGCTGCTATCCTGAAGCTGCTCCTTGAAGTTCTCAACAGCTCCGTAAACAACTGTCTGGGATTCAAGTAGAAGGCTCGGAAATAATCGAATATGAGCAACCTCACTTCCTCGTAGGGAACAGGAGTTGGCACATCTCTGGGAATACAAATCTCATCTTCCCACTGTTCATCCTCCTTCAGGACCCCCTTCTCCACCAAATCATTCCATATATCCATTCCAGTATGGGCGCCCAGAATGTTCACGTCAGGCACATCAATGTCTAACCTGTTTGCGAACTGCAACGTATTCAGAATCTCAGCATGAGTCTCATCAGGAGCCCCCACAATAAAAGAACCCACAATAATGTCGACGCCCGCCTTTCTAGCCTTAACAACCGCCTTCTCAGACTGCCACGGAGTGATGCCCTTCCGATAATAATCCAGAATCCTCTGGTTAGCGCTTTCTATCCCAAAAAAGAGGCATCTGCATCCCGCCTTCACCATATCCCTGAACATGTCATAGCTGATGTGATCTACCCGCGAATCGCAGAACCATTCAATGTCCATTCCCGCCTTCCTGATGCTCCGGCAAAGCTTAGACGCCCTCTTGGTATCAAGAGTAAAGTTGTCGTCCGCAAAAAGAAGCTGCTCATACCCCTCACTCTGCAGATATTCCAACTCCGCCATAACGTTTTCAACTGATCTGGGTCTCCAAACTCTTCGAGTGAAGTTCCTGATTCCACAAAAACTGCAGTTGAAGGGGCACCCGCGGGACGAAAGCATTGTAGTGAACTTTCTGCTGTTAATTTTGACTCCAAAAATCGCTGACCTGTATTGAACTCCCGCAAGTTCCCGGTCAGGGAAAGGAAGAGCATCCACGTCCCTGTTTAATGGTCTGTCAGGAGTCGAGACTATTCCACCCTTTTTTCTGAAAGTCACTCCCTTAACCTTGTCCAGTCCTTTCTGCTTTTCTAGGCACCTCGCAACCTCGACGCATGTATACTCGCCTTCTCCCCTAACTACCGCATCCACAAAAGGATACTTCCGCAGAATTCTCTCAGCATTAAAAGTTGAATGATGACTCCCAAAAACCACAGTGATGTTAGGATTCTCCGCCTTAACTCGCTCAGCAATCTTCGGCGCCTCCTTTGCAGCACTAAGCAAAACCGAGAACCCTAGGATGTCCGGATCCTCTTTTTTAACCCAATTCACTGCCTGATCTAAAGAGAAACGCTTCGCAGGTTGATCAAGCAAAGAAACCTCGATTCCCGCCTCCCGTAAGGTTCCTGCACAATACAGAATTCCTAGTGGGGGCCAAGCTGTTGGAACCATATACGTTGATTCTGAGGGGGGGCTTGGGTTTATGAACGAGAATTTCATCGCTTATCGCGTTAATTTATTTTAGGAATCTGGCAAGATAAGTTTTGTCGAAGGCTCCTATGGTCAGTTGCTTGTTAGAAAGTCGGAGAGATGAAATATGACATACGTCATATTTAAATATTGCTTCCTCCATATTATAATTGTCAACATAAACTGGATGAAAGATTGTGACAAAGCAAATAGTCACCGTCAGATGCCCAGAATGTGGCAGTACAAACCTCGTGCTAGACCCAGAGATGGGAGAATACGTCTGCGCTCGCTGCGGTCTGGTCATCGAAGAGAATATTCCAAGCCAAGAAGCTGAATGGCGAGCCTTCACACCACAAGAAAGAGACTCCAGAGCAAGAGCAGGCACCCCAACCGACTACTCACATTACGACAAAGGCTTATCCACAGTCATCCGAATAGAAAAAGACGCTTTAGGTCGCCCCCTGTCACCGAAAGTCAGACAGCAGATGTGGCGGCTCAGAAGATGGCAGACACGCTCAAAAGTCCATGCCTCCCAAAGCAGAAACCTCATGCTTGCAATGAGCGAACTCCAACGCCTCTCCGACGTACTTCATATGCCCTCCTCAGTTCATGACATGGCAGCAATAGTTTACCGGAAAACCCTGAATGAAGGCTTGGTTCGGGGACGCAGCATCGGAGGGATGGTGGCTGGAGCCCTCTACGCGGCTGTCAGATTCACCAAGATTCCCAGAACTCTGAAGGAGATATCGGAAGCCAGCCAGCGGTCCCAGAAAGAGATTGCGCGGTCATACAGTGTTATAGTTAGAAACTTGAGCATGAGGATGCCCATAAACGATCCTACAGAGTATGTTACGAAAGTAGCTGAGAAAGCCAAAGTCTCCAGTGACGTTGAAGGGTTAGCAATAAACCTGCTAAAAGAAGCTAAGAATCAACATGCCACCACGGGGAAAGACCCTTCAGGATTAGCAGCTGCAATACTTTATCTTTCAGCAAGAATGTTGAGGGAGAAGGTGACGCAGGCTCAGCTTGCTAAAGCGGCGAACGTGACTGAGGTTACTGTCCGAAACCGAAAAAGAGACTTGATGAAGAGTCTCTGTTTGACAAAATCCTAGTGTCTGGGCGCTTGCCTCTTTTTCTTTGTTTGCCTAACGGCGATGAATTACTGCGTTAGCGTAGCCTATGTGCGTAACAGTTGTGGTGCCGAAGGGCAGCTGTCGGTTCTTTTTTCTGGTTTGTTGCTTTGGTTTTGCTGCAGGTTACACTATTGTCCTGAATGGTTGAACAAAAAGCCTTTAAGGGCTATTGTTGTGTCTATGCTGTAATAGGAGCGACAGGAAGCAGTGTTAAAGTTACGGAGTGGTGCCGATCCAGAAATGGGTCAAAAACTCTACACACTCGGCTGTATGCTCCATACACACGTGAAGGGCATGATAACCGAACAAGGGAGGCTAACCTGGATGGACGGAAGTGAAGGCGATGACGAAGACCAACATAGCCGGAGCTCTGTCCAGAAAGAAGCTGAAAGCCAGCCTAGGGCAGTCCCTGTTCTCGTTATCGTTTGATGCAATTGGGTTACTGACTGGAACCCTGCTTGTTCTATATCTTGGCGTCCTCTCCATCGATGAGGCTCCATGGGCGCTGTTCCTGTTTCCTGGCATTCTAAGCATCAGAGGCGCTGTAGGCGGTCTATTCAGTGGGCATTTAGGAACCGGACTGCACTTGGGAACCATCAAACCCGTTTTTACAAAAAACACTAAGGATTTTCAGTCTCTTCTCCGTGTGGTTGTGACGTTGGCTCTTGTAAGCGGCGTCAGCGTGGGAATTGGAACATGGGTCTTCGGCGTGTTTCTTTGGAATGCAACCATAATCGATTTTATTCCCCTGTTGGCAGTGATTATCGCTACCATGGCGTTGTCAGTGGTGCTTGTTTCGCCTTTAACGATGGTTTTTTCGGTTCTTGCCTTCAGGCGAGGGCTGGACCCAGATGTTGTGGTGTATCCCGTGGCTTCCCCAGTGTCCGACATCGTCAACACCAGCTGCTACGTCCTCAGTTTGGCTCTATTCTTCCTGTTCGGCTCCTTCGGGCGGTACCTGATTTGGATACTGGACATAATTTTCATTTCGTTTGTGGTTTATATTCTAGCAAAAAACCTTGGTGAAAAAACTTTTGTTGACATAATCAGAGAGTTTCTTTTGACTTTGTTGTTTGTGACTGTAATCGTTAACGTTACTGGGTCTCTGCTGAACAAGATAACTGGAATCGCCAGCGGGAAGGCTATATACGCTGTTTATCCTGCAATAATTGCAACTGTTGGAGGAGTAGGCTCAATAATTGGCTCAACAGCCACCACAAAGCTTGCTTTAGGTTTGATTAAGCCCACTTTTTCTTCCCTGAAGCAGCACATAAACGAGATAGGCGGAGCATGGCTGGCTTCGATGATAATGTTTGTGGTCTATGCTGTCTTGTCTTCTTTTATCAGCGGAGCAACGTTATGGGAAATGGCAGCCTTTGCAGGACAACTCTTAACAACTAACATTTTGGCTGTCTCTGTCATGGTCGGCATTGCGTATGCGGTAGCAATTTTCACTTTCAGGCGCGGCTGGAACCCCGACAACTTCGTAGTTCCAATCGAAAGCTCCTTAGCAGACACAATGACAACCGCCGCTGTCATCATAGCGCTAGCGCTACTGGTGTGAAGGCTCAAGCTGTCTAAGACTCTTCGTTGGTTTGCGGTTTGACGCCTGTTGCCAACGTCTCAAAGTCGGCTTCTCCCTCAGCATAACCTGACGCAATCAAAACGTCGCCTGCCTTAATCACCGTGTCGGGGCGAGGTCGCAGCCACCAGTTGCCTCTTCTGATAACCAGCACCCACATTCCTGTCTCCTCTGGGATTTGGGCTTCCCGAATTTTTTTGCCCACCAACGGGGAGGTTTTTGAAACGGTTACCCGCGTTACGGTTTCCTCTGCTTCCTCTATTACAAGCCTCAGGATGGGATGGGGCTCCAGTCCTCTCAGTACGACGTCAGCGATTTCCATGGCTGCATCCGCTATCTTCTCTGTGACTACTCCCAGCCGTATTAAGCCAAGGAAATCTTTGGATTCTTCAGGTTTGAAGCCGCTGGACAAAACTAGAAGCTCAAATTCTGTGTGCATGTCGTCTATGTGGTTTTCTAGGGCTTCAACTTCTTCTGCTAATGCTCGGCTGTTGAGAAAAAGAGAAGAGTATGCGAGGTCTATCATGAGTTCAGAAGTGTCCTTCAGAGACACAAGTTTGTCAACGATCTTTTTGAAATGTTTTTCTGTCAGCGCCACTTTGCCTCTTCCCTCATTCCAGCTTCCTTAGTTTACCCGCGGCTAACGCCTTCAGCTCATCGACGCCATGTGGTGCTCCTCTGGCAATCAGAACGTCGCCCTCCAGAATCATCTCCTTCTCGTCAGGGTCTATGGTCCACTCCCTGTGCCGTCGGATAGCTATTACGTCAACGCCTATCTTGGCGGCTAACTCCAAGTCGTCAAGTTTCTTGTTGACAAGAATCGAGTTAGGCTTAACTATGGCTCTTGCCAGCTGCTCCTCAACCTGCTCGAATGCCTTCCGGACAATCGGATGAATTCCTATATCTTTGAGAACAATAGATGCTATGTCCGCGGCTGCGTCCGAGATTTTGTTTGTGGCTGCGGCTACGCTTATCACTGCGGTGAGGTGCTCAGCGTCTTCTGCGTCTCTGGCTGCAAGCATTGTGCTCATGTCTATGATGTAGGCTAGGTAGTCCACACGTTTTTCGAGTTCCAGAACCTCTTCGGCGAGTTCGTGGCTGTTGAAAAGGGCTGATGAGTACGCTAGGTCAATCATTATCTCTGAGTCATCTTTCATTTCTGTGAGAGCTTCGCGAACAGAGATGGGTTTATACTCAATTTTATCCGAGTCTGCCAAGCAGAGAAAACTCCCTTAGATAATTTCTGTTGCACGCTATCAATTTGCTGTGTCGATACTATATGATGAGCTGCAATCTTTTAATTCTATCGTAAATACCCGTTTTGCCCTACGAAATCAGGAGGAGAGCCAGTCCAGAGGCTAGGGGCATGGTTAGGTTATCGTTTATGGGGCTGGGAAGCGACTCCACCAGCATTGCAACTGCGGCGGCAATCAACGCTCTCACTGGGTCAACGAAAATCATGGCGCCCAAGAAGGCGAACAGGAAACCGAAGAGTGTTCCTTCCAGGTTCTTTCCTTTGTTGTAGGGGATGCGGGTTTTTCCGAATTTCATTCCGAATATGTGGGCGCAGCCGTCGCCTAGGGTTAAGGTTGTGATTGCCACATATCCTATGGGCGCTGGGAAGATGAGAAGCGAGATTGCTATGCCCACTGCGAAGTGGATGGGAGATGTTGCGAATTGGTAAAGTTCCGTTTTGTTTGCTGCCCTCCACGTTATCGATGAAACTATGGGAATGTTGATTCCGCGCACTCTGGCAATCTCAGATATGGCGTAGAGCACAGCTATAGCAAGTATCAGGGAAGCCACTATTGTGTTTCCGAGAAGGTGGATGAGGAAAATTAACAGAAAGCTGCCCGTGTGAATTGCTTCTCGGAGACCTCGACTTCTTAATCGTTTAGACTGGGAAGCTGTCGGTTTTTCTCCTGTTATTGGCGGCAGGACTTCGGTCAGTTCGCCTCTTGTCACAAAATCGGATTTGGCGCTTAACATAAAATCGGGGTTGTAGCCTATCCGTAGCCTGCATAGAGGAAACATTGACATGTTGTTTCTGTCATCAGCAACCATAACACAGTCCTGAGCTGTTAAACCCTCTTTCTCAAGTAGTCTCTGCAAGACAACAGCTTTGCCTCCAGACCTGAGAACGTCGCCGCCTATGGCACCAGTTAAACGATTATCCTTTATTTCCAGTTCCAGACCATACGCGTAGTCAGCCTTTAGTCTCGTGGCTAACTCTTCTACAACCGTGGTGGGAAGACCTGAACTTATGAGCGCTGTCCTGTAACCCTTCTCGTTTAATGTTCTGAAAACCTGTTCAGTGCCGGGCATCAGAGGTATCCGCTTGTGGAGCCTAAGAACCTCCTCTGCCTCGAGTCCCTTGAGCATCGCAAAGATTCTCCTCAGGGCAGATTCAAGAGGCAAAAGTCCGCTTTCGTAGAGAAGCCCTAATACGGTGACTTTTATGAAGCCCAGAAACCCCAATTTTCTTGAAATTTCAAAGAGAAGGTAACGGTTCTTCGGTATCAGAATGCCTTCAACATCAAAGACAACCAAACAGTTGCCTGCATGTGCCGTTTCCTTCCCGTCAGCCATTGCCGATTTTCCTCTCCCCATAATGGTCTTGTCTTTATTGAATAGTCTATCGGAAATAAGATGCAAAACGAAATGTTAGAGCAGGCCACTCATTTTTTCATTATGGTTTTCGTTTCCGTTGTCTTTAAGTACATATGCTTCAATAGGGAATTGTTGTGCTTGAGAAACTGTTTGGAGGCGGTTATGTTCACTAAAATTTTGGTCACTTCGGCGTGGCCTTACATCAATTATGTTCCTCATCTGGGCAATATTGTTAGCTCGATTCTTTCAGCGGATGTTGTAGCCCGCTATTACCGCCTCAAGGGAGACGAGGTTGTGTACGTCACAGGCTCAGACGAGCATGGGACACCCATCGAGATAGAGGCTGTCCGATTGAATATTCCGCCAAAGCAGTTGACAGACCGGAACCACGCACAAGTATCAAGCCTCTTTGAGCGGTGGGGCATAGCCTTCAGCAACTACACTCGGACAGAGAATCCTGTGCACAAGGAGTTCGTGCGGGAGCTGCTGCTGAAAATTTATGAGAACGGCTACATCTTCACTCAGGAAACTGAGCAGCTTTACTGTCCCAAATGTGACAGATTCTTGCCTGACAGGTTCGTGGAAGGAACCTGCCCCAGTTGCGGATACAACAGCGCCCGGGGGGACCAGTGTGACTCCTGTGGGAGCCTTCTGGAGCCCACAAATCTTCTGCAGCCCCGCTGCGCAATTTGTAACTCGGTGCCAATCACGGAGACGAGAAAGCATTGGTATTTTGATTTGCCGAAGCTGACTGGGAAGCTTACTGATTACATTGAGAGTAACAAGAATTTGCCTGACAACGCGCGGAACTTCACTTTGAACCTTCTGAAGGACGGCTTGAAGCCCCGCCCCGTAACTCGGGATAACAAGTGGGGGATTCCGTCGCCCTTTCCGGGTTCCGAGGACAAAACAATCTATGTTTGGGTTGAAGCCGTTCTGGGTTACCTGTCAGCCACCGTCGAGTACTTCAAACGAATGGGACAGGAGGAGCGATGGAAGGAATACTGGTTCAACAAAGACGCGAAGACGCTGTACTTCATAGGAAAAGACAACATCCCCTTCCACACCATCATCCTGCCTGCCCTGCTCTTAGCCACCCACGAAGACTACAACCTGCCCTGGACCGTGCACTCCACAGAGTTTCTGATGTTTGACGGTCAAGCCTTCTCCAAGAGCCGGAGAATCGGTGTCTGGATTGACGAGGCTCTGGAACTGTTTCCCGCTGACTACTGGAGATACTCCCTCATGTCCATACGCCCTGAAGTAAAAGACACAAACTTTTCCTGGACAACCCTGATCGAAAAAGTGAACAGCGACCTAAACGACACCCTCGGCAACTTTGTCCACAGAACATTAACCTTCATAAACAGACAATTCGGCAGCACAGTGCCGCAGCCAAGCAGCCTCGACGAAAAGGACAAAGCAGTTCTCTTGGAGGCTAAAGAAATTGTGAACCAGACTGCAGAACGGATGGAAGCCTTCAAACTGCAGGAGGCTCTGCGCATCGCCATAAGCCTGAGTCACCTTGGCAACCGATACTTCAACGAGAAGGAGCCATGGAAAACCATAAAAACGGACCGTCAGCAGTCAGCTAATACCCTGTATGTTGCTGTCCAGATTGTTAAGCAGTTGGCGATAATTTTGGAGCCCTTCATTCCCTTCACAGCCGAGAAACTGTGGAGGCTCCTCGGTCTGGAGGGTTCTGTTCATGAGCAAAGATGGAGCGAAACAGAAAAAGAGCTGCCGCCAGACCACAAGATAGGCAAGGCGAAGCCTCTGTTCAGCAAGATAGATGAATCCGAAGAGGAGCTTCAAGCTAGGCTGGAAAAGGTGAGGAGCCTAAAGAAACGTTAAATCTGGGAAGATGAAGGGAAGCTTTTGGGACTGAAAATTGACCTTCACGTTCACACCTGCTACTCCCGCGACTCTTCCATAACCCTCAAGCAGCTTGTCTCCTTCGCAAAGAAGCGGGGACTGGATGGGGTTGCAGTCACAGACCACAACACCGTCGAAGGCGCCCTCAAACTGAAAACCCGCGACATACTCGTTGTTCCAGGAATAGAAGTCTCCACCTCAAACGGGCATCTCCTCGGCATCAACGTAACCACGCCTATACCCGCAAAACTGGGCATCGAAGAGACCATCCGCCTGATTCATGAGGCGGGAGGAATCGCTGTGGCGCCTCATCCCACAGCATTCTACAAGTCGCCGCCGAGCCGACGGGTAAGCTCCTACGATGCCGTGGAGGTTATGAACGCGTCTTCTGTGCCCTTTTCTGTTCTGACTCATTATAGCAGAAAGTTTGCCGAAGGTTTAGGTCTTCCACAGACTGGCGGAAGCGACTCCCATTATGCCCCTGAAATCGGCTCAGCCTACACTGTTGTTGAAGCTGACGCTGCCGTTGATGAAATTGTATCCGCCATCAAGAAGGGCAACGTGTACCCCATGGGAAGGGGGATACCTTGGAAAACTAGGCTTGAACGCTCTCTTTTGCGGCTGAAAAGAAAAATGTGATACCTGAAGAGGCTACTCTTCCGGTTCTTCGAGCTGGTCTAGACCCAAGTCAATGTGCACGTTTATTGCGGGTTCTGTGCAGGCTTCTATGTTAGTTAGGTCTAGTCTGGGAGTTGTGGGAATGACCTCGCAGGGTTCAAGGGTCAACTTGGCTACTTCCCCCGGTCTTTCGATTTTCAGGAGTTTTTCCATGTTTCTAGCCATTTCTGCTTCTTCCCCAGGCTTCTATGCTGAGGAGGTCTCTGACCGCTGTGCGGATCGCCTCAGCTCTGTTGGGATAGTATTTTTCGTCGACTAGGCTGTCTAGTGCCTGAATGTATGGCTCAGGTAGGTGCAGTGTGATAAGTTTCATTTTATGTTTCTCCTTTCTTACGGTTAACTAAGCAGAGACTCTTTGTGGCTTATATGCCTTAATGTTAAGATACAAATATGATACAAATATGAACGTACCACTCTTTATAAGACTTTCCATCACCTTCTTTGGGTGCATGCGCCTTCATGTAAAAAAGCTGCCTTGCAGAAACTTTATGTTTCTCTCGTAAGATTAAAACCGTAGAACTCAGTTTGTGGCTTCTGTAACGGCGGCTGTGACAATTGGGCTGAAAGTTGATGGTTGAAGGGTCATTACGGGTCTACGTCAAAAGTTTTGGTTGCTCAGCCAATCTTGCAGATGGAGAAGTCATTGCCGGCTGCCTCCAGGAAGCTGGCTTCGAGGTTGTTGATGAGCCTCAGGACGCGGAAATTCTGGTTTACAACACGTGCGCTGTCAAGTCTCCGACAGAAAATCGGGTCATGGACATTTTGAGGAAGGCTCCGGGAGATAAGCGGCTTGTAGTGACTGGTTGTTTGCCTCTGATAAACTTTGAAAGATTAAGGAATGAGGTGGCGTTTGATGGGGTGATTGGTCCGGCGCCGGGCGACAGGATTGTTGAGGTTTTGCGTCGAGTGGCTGCGGGGGAGAAGGTTGTTTTTTTGGGGGATGCTTCTAAGCCGGATTTGTGTCTTCCGCGGGTTCCGTTGAATCCTGTTGTGAGTGTTGTGCCCATCAACTATGGCTGCTTGGGGAGCTGTTCCTACTGCTGTGTGCATTTTGCTCGGGGACGGCTGAGAAGCTATTCTGTTGATGAGGTTGTTGAGCGGGTGAAACAGGATTTGGTTTCTGGCGCCAAGGAGGTGTGGCTGACGTCTCAGGACACGGCATGCTATGGAATGGACATTGGAGCAAGTTTGGCGGATTTGTTAGCACGGGTCTGTGAGGTTGAGGGCAAATTTTTTGTTCGGGTTGGCATGATGAACCCTGATCACGTGCTGGGCATGCTTGATGAGCTTGTGGAAGCCTACACTTGCAGTAAGGTTTTCAAGTTTCTGCATCTGCCTGTCCAAAGCGGCGACGACACGGTTCTTGGGCTCATGAATCGCCGCTACACCGTACAGGAGTTCAAGACGGTTGTTGAGGCTTTCAGGCAGAAGTTTCCGAGGCTAACGCTTTCGACAGATGTTATTTGCGGCTTTCCTGGAGAGACTGAGGCTGCTTTTGGGCAGACAAAAAGGTTTGTGGCAGAGGTTGAGCCTGACGTTGTTAATGTTTCAAAGTTTTTTTCTAGACCAGGCACACCAGCAGAGAATATGGGCTCTCTTCCTCCAGCGGAGGTGAACTGCAGAAGCAGGGAGCTGGCGGAGCTGTCTAAGCGGATTTCTTTCGAAAAGAATAGGGCGTGGATTGGCTGGACGGGAACAGCGCTGTTTGATGAAAAAGGTAAGGGGGAGTCGTGGATGGGACGAAACTTTGCTTACAAGCCTGTTGTGGTTAAGGGTGGAGAATCTTTGGTTGGAAGGTTTGTTCAGGTTCGGGTAGTTAATTCGTTCTCTACCTATCTTGAAGCTGAAATAATGTAAAGTTAGCCTCCGCCCACTGGAGGAAGAATAGCCAAGACGTCTCCTTCCTTCAACTCTGTGCCGAAGCCTTCTAGGACGTTGATGTTTTTGCCGTTTACAAGAAATGACAGAAAACCTTGCACCTTCCCTTTCTTGCTGTAGACGTATTCGCGGAACTGTTTGCCGTATTTGTCAGAAAGCAGGGTCAGCAGCTCCTCAACTGTGACTGTGTTATGTAGCTGGATTTCCTCTGTCTTCTTGCCTGTTATTTCCCGCAAAGAAGTGAAGAACTTGACTTCAACCTTCATCCGTGTTCGTGTTTACTGTTGTTCGGGGCAGAATTTATTCTATTCTATGCCCCATTTCTCGGTTATTGGCGAATAAGAGAGAATGTGTCTGGGTTTTGGTCGATTAAACTTAAATAGCGCCACAAATTCTCAGATTAGCGGCACCATGTAAGTTGTTGATTGAGCCGCCGTAGCTCAGTTCGGTAGAGCAACGGGCTGTTAACTCGTGGGTCGAAGGTTCGAGTCCTCCCGGCGGCGCCACCCATTTCCCCAGCCAAACAGTAAACAAAGCGTTTTGGTGTTAGCTGTCCTCTTCGTCCTCTTCATCTATTCTTCTTGGTCCCGCATCTTTGGGTTTCCTCAGCTCCAGCATGGCTGGCAACAGGAGGATGAGTATGAACACTGCTATGACTATGACCAAACAGATTAGCAGATAATGTGCTGGAGACAAATTCATAAACAAGACACTATTCAATCGGCTATCTGTACATATAATACTTTCTAACAGAAAACTGGTTGTTGGTTATGCTTCGTTTTCCAGAAAAAAGACTGTTTTCAACAATGCTCTGTTATTAGGAGCCTAATATGCGGCGTTGTCTGTGTCCAAGTTCTTTATGTGGGGTTTTCGCGGATTTCTGTTGTTGCCTTTAATTCGGCGAACATCTCTTTTTTGGCTTTGCATATGGGGCAGATATATGGCGGTTCTTCGCGGAAGCAGACGTAACCGCATTGCCTGCAGTAATACAGTTTCATTTTGGGTGCGGAAGGTTTCTCGGACTCTCTTGTTGTTTTCTGTGTTTTCTTTGTTTGTGTTTCAGGTGATTCCGTGTAGGCTCTCATCTGTTTTTCTTGGGGTCTTCGCTCTGGGATGGGTTCTATATCCTTTTTTCCTTCGTGCACGTCTTTTCTGACGTATAGTGCGCAGTAGCAGAAGCCGTACTCTTCTATGTCTGGGTCGCGGTAGTCGCATGGGCAGATTATGTCTCTGTCATACTCGATTTTTCCGCTGGCTAATCGGCATGGACATGATGGGTAGCCGTAACGTTCCTCATTTTTTCGTAGTCCTTCCAGAAGGTCCCGCAGAATCTCCTTGTCTGGAGTCAGATAGTAACCATAGGTTTTGGCATCGCTTTCGGCTCTTTCGCGGACCTGTTCCAGTGTTGTCAACGTTCCAGAACCTCTCTTAGTTCTTCTCTGGAGGGTCCAGTCAACAGGATTTTGTTGTCTACTATTATGGTTGGGTAAGCAAGGCGTCCTCCCCTGCTCAGGATGTCCTGTCTTATGGTTTCTCTGTCTTCTCTGCCACATATGTCGACGTCGATGTATTCGTATTCAACGTCCATTTCCTTCAGCGTATTTTTTGCTCGTCTGCACCAGCCGCAAGTGCTTATGGCGTACAAGAGAACTTTGTGCTTGCGGTTGTTGCCTTCAACTTTTGTTGTCTGCATCTTATCCCATAAGTACGCTTGTCACTGATTGATTTAAGCATTGATGCCTGCGGCTTCTGTTGCTATTTGATGAGCCGTTTCTTCATCAGGTTTATTGACAGGATAAATAAGACTGGCGTCACTATCAGCATCCACGCTAGGTTCAAGAGAAGGGACAGTTGAAGGCTGCCGAGGGCTAAGGCTCTGGTTACTGCTACAGCGTTGGTGAGGGGAAGAACGAGTTGTGTAATTACCTGCAGAAACTGGGGCATCGAAGTTAGGGGGAAGAAGGTGCCGCTTAACAGGAACATGGGGGTTATGAAGAGGAAGCTGGGGTAATTGAAGGCGTCAATGTTTGGCGATATGGCTGTGAAGCACATGGCTATGGCTGAGAAGAGCAGTCCAACAAGGAATGACACTGGGGGAATCAGCAGAAACAGCGGAGAAGGAACCAAACCAGCGGCAACAATAACCGCCAAAACTATCGACGAGTTGATGAGACTCTTCGTGGCGCCCCACAGGATTTCGCCCGTTATAACCTCTTCGATGGTGACTGGCGTGGCTATTATGGCGTCAAAGGTTTTCTGGAAATACATTCGCACAAAAGATGCGTAAGTGCACTCGTAAAACGAAGAATACATCATTGACACGGCAACCAGCGCAGGGGCAATAAACTGGATGTAGGATTGACCGTTGATTGGCTGAACAAAGCCTCCGAGCCCAAAACCTAACGCCAGAAGGTAAAGGACAGGCTCTATCAGTGAGGGAAGAAAATTGGTTTTGTAGGTTTTCATGAAGACATCCTTGTTTCGTGTCCAAACCTTCCAGACGCGGTAGCTGAGTTTAGGGATTCGAAAGAGCGCAGTTATGTTACTCATTTTTAGTCCCTCAGGCTCCTTCCCGCCAATTTCAGGAAGACGTCTTCAAGGTTGCTGTCTCTTATCAAGGCGCCCTTAAAGGATGCTTCCTCAAGCACTTTAGCTAAGACGCCTCTTGGCTTATGGGCGAAAACTTGGATTTTGTCAGCAACCACGTCTATTCTGGCGTCAGGAAAATTCTGTTTCAGGCACGTCATGGCTTCTTCACTGTAGAGAACTTCCAGCACCTCTTCTCCCACCTGCTTCTTAACCATGTCTGCGGGGCTGCCTTTTTCGATGATTCTGCCGTGATCCATGATGATTATTCTGTCGCAGAGCTGAGCCGCCTCATCCATGTAATGCGTAGTCAATATGACTGTGACTTCCTGTTTCTGCAGACTCCGAATCTTGGTCCATATCAGGTGACGCGCCTGCGGATCCAAACCTGTTGTCGGCTCATCCAGAATCAGTATCTTGGGGTCGTTCATCAAGGCTCTGGCAAGAATTAGTCTGCGCCTCATTCCGCCGGAAAGGGCATTTATTATGGTGTCTCTCTTCTCTTCCAGCTGCATAAACTTGAGCAGCTCCTCAGCTTTTGCTTTCGCCTTTTCTTTCGGAATATCAAAGTATCTGGCGTAGACTATGAGGTTCTGTAAAACTGTGAAGTCCGGGTCCAAATTGTCGTCTTGGGGCGCCACGCCAATCAGGCATTTAATTTCCCTGCTCTGTTCTCGGACATCCATTCCAGCCAGTGTTAGTTTGCCGCCTGTTAGGGGCGAGACGCTTTGGATCATCCTCATTATTGTGGTTTTTCCTGCGCCGTTGGGTCCAAGAAACCCGAAGCTTTCGCCTTTAAAAATTTCGAAGCTGACGCTGTCTACTGCAACGAGGTCGCCGAACTTTTTGGTCAGGTTTTCGGCTTTGACCAGAATCTCCCGCTCCAAATGCATCAGCTCCTTCTATCTTTGCGTGTTTTCGGTTCTAATAAACTGTAACAAACTCGCATTTAACCTGATTTGAAGATGGTTTCTGCGGTTTTCTCGAAAAAATACTGTTTTAAACAATGTACCTCTATTTTACAAAAAATTTTTACCTATTTACTATTAAGCATGAGAGACTGTGACCACACCACAACCCTTTTTTTAATAATTTTAATAATTTAATTTGTAGTGTCACTCATGGTTCACCTTTCTCATGTTAGAACTGAAAGTGGTGGTCGATACGGCAAAAAAGAAATTAGTGAAAAGGTCTTTTTCTATTCCAAAAAACATTACGGCAAACCCCTTTGCATGTATCACCAAAAGACAGCTACTTCATACAAAGAAAAAAAGAGTGAACCTGAACAAAAACTAGATGTAATGTCAGGCGTCAACAAAATCGTGCGAGGCGTATCACAAGTAATCAAAGAAAGAAACATCAAAAAAGAGACAGACTTTAACAAATGGACTGCAGACTGGCGACAAGTAAAGCAACTAAAATTTTCAATGGAAAACAAACACTTCTTCTTAAGCGGAATGGACCTTGACGACTTCACTAAACAGCTAATTCGTATGGCAAAAAATTCTATCCTAATTGCGAACCCGTTCATTGAAAGCTGCTACTTGACAGATGCACTCATAAATAGCGCCCAATCATCAACAAAAATAGAAATTGTCACCCGATACCCAAAAGCAAAGGAAACAAAAAAAGCAGAATGCCACCTAAAACTAAAACAAGCAAATATTCACCTACGATACGATAACCAAATTCACTCAAAAATTATTGTAGTTGACAATAGCATAGCAGTCGTATCATCTATGAACTTCTACAGCGGCTCTTCGGGAGGGGCCTCAAAAGAAGCCGGAATGGTCTCCATGGACAAACAAGTCGTTGAATCAGCAGCAAAATACATAAAAAAACTCATCGATGCACCTTAGAACAACGTAACCACAGAACAAGCAAAACTCCTCTAAAAATCAAGAAATGTACCTCCTATCCTCAACTGGCTGCGAAGGAAACTCCTTAGCAGGCTTAGGATGCGCGCGCAATTGCTCAGCGGGCACGCCAACAGTTTTTCCCAACTCCACAATTCCTACATTCAAACAAAAGTTCAGCCCCGCTGCATATACTATTGGCAGAAGCAGGATTACTGCAACTAGCACTGTTTTTTTGGTCCAAAATGTGGTGTAATCAGAATTCTAACTTTTTCCATCATCTTCGCCCTCCATCTGTCGAATCTTGGCTTTGTCTCGCGCGCCCTTTTCTTTGCCATTAGTTATGGCGGCTGCATCTCTAATTCTGTTGATGTACTCTCGAGCTTCAAGTGTGCTTGGAGAGTCAGACATTTCAAAACTCTTTACAAGCTTCTTTATCATTGCATCGACATTTTCGGCGTCTACGGGCTTCCTGATGTAACCGTTAACCCCCAAGTTTAGGGACTCTATCGCGCTTTGTAAGGTTGCATGCCCAGTAATTACTATAGTTATCATTGAAGGGTATTTTTTCCTCAACTTCCGAAGGACTTCTGTGCCGATCACATCTGGGAGTTTCATATCTACTAAGGCAACGTTAAAGAACAATTTTTCTGCTTTAGTAAGGGCTTCCTTTCCGGTTTTGGCGGTTTCTGTCACGTATCCTTTTTCCTGAAGAAGGTCGCCCAGAGTTTCAAGCATGTCCGCGTCATCGTCGATTATCAGAATTCTAACTTTTTCCATCATCTTCGCCCTCCATCTGCCGAATCTCGGCTTTTGTCTTTCCGACCAGTATCCTTTCCAACAACGTTATAACTTTTCCAACCTCAAAAGGCTTGTAGACACATGCGTAAGCACTCTCACTTATGGCTTGATCTATCAAGTCTTCTAGTCCTTCACGATAATTAGTCGTCATGACAATCTTGACATTGGACCTGATCTTTCTCAGAGCCTGAAAGATCTCTAGACCGTTCATAATAGGCATCTTAACTTCAATGAAGACCACATCAACTCTTGTCTTTTGGACAATGTTCTTTGCTTCTTCACCGCTCCTAGCTTTTGCTATGCGGTATCCCCTTTCCTTGAGAGCATTAATAAATTTTTGGCTTGTGGACAGATCAACATCGACAAATAGAATTAGAGCCCCTCTTTTTGTGTTTTCCATGAATTCAATAAGTTTTTTTGTGTCAATCGGCTTGTACATGATGCCGTATGCTCCTTCTTCTAACGCTTCGGCTACAAGATTTTCAACAGACTGGGCAGTCATCAGCATCACTACTGCGTTTGGTCGGATTTTCTTGATTTCTTTAAACGTCTCCACACCATCGACTCCGGGCATTTTGATGTCCAACAGAACTGTGTCAAACGCATGAGTCTTTACCTTCTCGATCGCTTCTAATCCGTTGTTGGCAATTTCAACGCGATAGCCACTGTCTATCAAAATGTCAAATAAAGTCTCTGTCATATCTTTGTCGTCATCTACCAACAAGACGCTAGCTTTTTGATTCATTCGATCATTCCCCCGATCAGCGCATCGGCCTGCAAAAGTCAAGCCTTCACAGGCTCTGCTTTAGAGCGTTGGCAATTTGACTATACATAATGTTCCCTCACCAGCCTTGCTTTTCACCATGATGTCACCATGGTGGCCTTCAACTATTTGCTTGCAGATTGCTAGACCCAAGCCTAGACCCTTTGGTTTCGTTGTGAACAAGGGTGTGAATATCTTATGCATGTTTTCTTCTGGGATGCCGACCCCCGAGTCTTTGAACCGTATTTCCACTGAATCACCAGATCTTGATATTCCAACAGTCAGCATTCCGCCTTTGGGCATAGCCGCGACCGCATTTTGAATTATGTTCAGGAACACTCTTTGAATTTGCTCAAGATCTAGCAGCATTTTGGGGATTTTTTCGAGTTTTGTGATTACCTTTATATTCTCAGGGATGGATATGCTGGCGAATGCATGTTCCAAAATTCCGTTCAAATCGGTCAGTTCAAGAGTGCCCACTTTGTTCCTTGCAAGATCAAGAAGGTCACTAATGATATGGTCTGCGGAATTGATGTTATTTTCCATAATTTTCAGATGTTTTACTATTTTCTTGTCAGCGTGTTCTTTGAGTCTAATGTTCAGGAAGTAGATAGAGTTTTTGATCACACCTAGCGGATTTCTAATCTCGTGTGCAACAGATGAAGCCAATTGGCCCAAGATAGTAAACTTTTCGGAAAAGCGCACTTTCTCTTCCAACTGTTTTTTTTCGGTGATGTCGCGTTCAGTGGTCGCTAAGGCGACGACATTACCTTTATCCTCAACTAGTTTAGTTATTGTCAGCGATACATCTAAAATGCGCCCATCCTTAGCCAAACGCTTTGTCTCAAAAACTCCCACGGTCTCATGCATCTTGATCTTTCCAATAACATCTAGGGTCTCCTGCTTCTTGTCCTCGGGAACGATTTTGAGGATGTCCATCCCAAGCGCCTCCTCTTTGCTGTAACCGTATGTATCTTCGGCGCCCTTGTTCCAAGCAGTGATCTTCCCATCCAGGTCCACAACTGTAATTGCGTCGTTAGAATCAGTAACGATGGTGGCCAAGCGTCGTAATTTCGCTTCTGCTTTCTTGCGGTCTGTGATGTCTCTAGTTATTGTCACTAACCAGTCTGATTTTCCTGAGGGACTCCTTACAACGCTTGCGGACATTTCCCCTAGGAATTCACGTCCATCCTTTGGGACAAAACTGTATTCTACGGTTTTCACGGATCCTTGCTTAATCGTCTTCTTCAGATTCTGAATTGCTTTATTTCGGTCTTTTTCTGCGATGAGCCCCAAAGCATTTTTGCCCACCAAGTCTTCTTTCGACTGGCCACAATACAGGTCTACTGCTGTCTGGTTGCATTCGATCACGTTTCCATCAAGGTCGATGACTGTAATAGCTTCTGGAGACGACTCTAGAATTGCATTGAGTTTTGCTTCTTTCTTAAACGACTCGATTTGTGCTGACCTTCTATCAACTGCTTTACGTATAGCATGCGCTAATTTACAGTGCACAGTTTTCGTATCGCCTGTCTTATTGAGGTATTGGTCCGCGCCATGGTTCAATGCTTTTATGGCTACTTCTTCTCTGCCTTTTCCAGTGAAAATTATGAATGGAATTTCGTTGTCTTTTTGTCTAAGCTGCTTCAGAAATTCCAAACCATCTTTGCCTGGCATTTTGTAATCAGATACAACAGCGTCATACTCCTTCCCCTCCATCTTGTTCAATGCTTCATCAACGGACAAGGCAGTGTCCACTTCAAAAGGACCTTCCATCTTCAAATATTCTTTAGCTGTCTTCAAAAAGCATGCTTCATCATCAACATGCAAAACCTGTATGAGCTCTTTCTCATTCAAGCATGTAACTACTTGTATTGGGGCTTCAAGATCTGATTTGACCATGCAGATTACCCGCCCCGGAAGTATACGCCGGCTGAACACCTACAGAAACCTGCACAACAAAACAAAATCTCATGAAGATCTTTCTTATCTTTAGTTATCAGGGTACAATCAAAGTCGTTCAGACTTCCTCTCCCAAGCGGATCTCTCATAGCTTCCTTTACGATTTCCTCCAGTCTTGGAACATCCTTCTCACAAACTTCGTTGAAAACCCTCCGATAACTCACTATCCCTCCGAAAAAACCCAGTGAACGTTCTGTTAAGCTGAA
>Ga0307424_1000129_pt1 | contig 35318 bp, 33 predicted proteins | sample SalMarWE160320MG_FD_202157 | JGI IMG/M metagenome (GOLD analysis project Ga0307424, IMG submission 202157) | Salt marsh sediment microbial communities from the Plum Island Ecosystem LTER, Massachusetts, United States - WE1603-20 | ecosystem: Environmental > Aquatic > Marine > Intertidal zone >... | reverse complement strand
CAGGAAGGAGGTGACCGCGCCGGTCATGTAGGTCATGCCGTCCCAGTCGTCCCACCAGGTGCGGTAGATCATGGCCATCTGGTAGTACAGCTCGGCCACGAAGCAGGCGTCAAGCGTGCTGTCCCCGCGCGCCGCCATCCCGACCGCGCGCGCGGCGATGCGCCGCGCGTCGATGCGCGCTCCCTGCTTGCGCCTGAGGACGGCGAAGGCGGCGAGCGGCCGCGGATCGCCCGGCAGGAGTCGGAGCGCCTGATCGAGCGCCTTCTGCGCTTCCAGCCGGCCGTGCCAGTCGCTGAGGTTCTCGCTGTTGGTGAGTGTCAAGAACAGGCCGTAGGCCAGCCACGCCTCGCCGTCCTTGGGCGCGGCGTGCGCGGCTGCGCGCAGCCGAGCGGCGGTCGAATCGTGGCTGCTCGTGGTGTCCCACGTCAGGGTAAGGCGTGGCCAGGTAGCCTCGCAGGCTGGGGCCGGGGCGGCAGGGACTTGGAGGGCCAGGAGCAGCGCGAACATGGCTCACCGCGTCTGATCGAAGATCAGGTCGGCTCCCCCTTTTCGTCAGGCCGCTGGGACGATTCCTCCCAAGACACCGTTGATGAGCACGTGGCGTGCCAGGAAGCTGGCATCGCCCAACGTGTTGTCAAGCAAGTGCTTGACTTGCTTCGAGTGGAGACGGCCCCCAGCAGGTTCCGTCCCTTGCGGAGGACGATTCCGCCGAGAGACAGGTGAAGGAAGGAGTGGCCCGGTTACTCGAACAACCCGCCCTGTCCCGCCACCGGAGGCGTGAACACGAAGTGGCGGTAGGCCGTCGGCGTCGCCTGCCGCCGCGCGGCGTCCGGTGCAGGAACCCCTGCTGAATCAGGAACGGCTCGTACACGTCCTCGATGGTGCCGGGGTGTCGACAACGACAGCGCGCGTTAGTCAGACGGGTGGGCGACGTCGCTAGCCGAGTTGACAGCTGGCCTTGAGTCGATCCTCCCGCGGAATCCCGACCCATGACCCCTGCGTCGAAAGGGAGTCCGCTCCTCGCGGTACCCAGATTTGAAGCGTATCGGACGCGGTGATCAACAGCCGCGACACAGAGCGTGGGGGGTCGGGCACGAATCCCAGGCATGACACACTGCCAGCGACCGGGCCCGGGACCATGAAGGAATCGATGTGGCCTGTGTGCCAGCCGGGACCGAGTTGCCGTGCTTGCATCCGAGCACGCGCACCAACGGCAATCACCGGTTGGTTCGATGATGCTTGGACGTGGCTGGCACTGCGAGCCGGACCAACCCCCACGACGAGTGCGAGGGTTGCTGGGATGAGTTTCGTCATTGTTCCTCCGGCTGCCTTGTATATCGCTGACGTGTTTGCGGTTCTGCAGTGAGCGGCCTGCTAGCGCGCGCCCGCCAGCAGCAAGCGCTTGTTGGCATCAGCGCCGCTCCTGCCACCGCCGCGGATCGCGTCGCCCATGGATGATGGCAATGACGCTCGTGACCTCAGGCAGCGGTACGAAGTACACGACATATGGGAAATGCGGGACGCGAGCCTTACGAATGTCCGCCAACGCGATCGGGAAGCGAGCGGGGCTGCTCTCCACGGCCTCGAGGACGACGCGGACGGAGGTGCGGAAGGCGTCTGCTACCTGGGTGCTGCGCGTGGCATACCAACCCACCGCGTCGAGGTACTCCGCCTCCGCTTCGGGCTCAAGTAATACGCGCGGCGTCATCCGCCGCGCGTGTCAGAACCGTCCACGATGTCGCGCCACGGGCGCCCCTGCGGTCCTTCACGGGCCAGCCGCGCGCGACGGCGCTCCAACTCGCCAGCCTGGGCGGGAGTCAGGTGAATGTCTGCTTCCGCGAGACTGTCCCACAGGCGCTCGGCAAGTTCGATGCGCTCTTGGGGAGTCAGATGGTCAATATCGAAGGGAACAGCCATAGGAACTAATCTCGGAAACGACCGGGATGCGCGCAAGGCGGAGGCGCTGATGCCTAACGGTTCAGGATTCTGCAGCGGGCGACCTCTTCGCCTGCTGCAACGTGTGTCAACGACTTTACCAAGGAACCTGCCATGCGAGTGAGAGCAACGCCAGGGTCGCGCCCGACTGCAGCAATCCTTCGTTAGACAGCCGCTTGCCAGCTAGGAGGCGATAGGATGTTCGTCGATTGACTCCTCGAGCGTCCATACACCTTCGATGTCACCGGCCTCGAGCACCTCGTCCACGAGGTGCATCCGGGCCGTTGGTGGCACGTCGACAGCAATGGCCTGGCCACTCCGCTTCTCGAACGTGCAACCGAGCTGACTCAACCGGGTCCATAGTCGAGCAAACGGGGCGGAGCCGGACGCGACGTGTAGCGACAGGTGGAAAGTGGAGTGGCCTGACCGCTTCATCACCTGTGTTACAACGGGGCACTCATCGGCGCGCGGGGAGCCGGCTTTGCCACCGGTAACGTGAACCACGTCGTTGAGATGGATGCCGTCCACCCGGAAGGGGATACTGCGAATCGCGTACCGTCCGCGAGGCAGTGGCTCAGCCCAGAGCAACTCGACGGCAACCGCTTCCGGCGATGCCAACTCCAGCGGCACCGCAACCCGCACCGCACGTGGGCTGGGCTGGGAGTGGGGTAAGTCAGGGAGATCCGATACGGGCATGGAGATCTGTGGTGCGGCTGGCTGACTCATAGTATGCTGAACAGCATAACGCGTTCTCCTGGCTTCGCCGTCGGCATAACACCGGCGACTACCTGACACGAGATCAGAGTGTAACCGCTTACGGTGCGCCGCAATGGCCCCTGCGACCACTGCCAAGGGGGCCGTCGGAAACCGCGTCAGATGATCTGTTTAACGCTAGGCTGCGCAACGGCCATCATGCGGCGCGCGTCGTCGCCGCCCCGGCAGGGCTGCAACGCGAAACCGGCCCAACGCACGCGATGCTGTGCCGTGCGATAGCAAGGGCTCCACGATTCGCGGGTATGTCACTTGGTGTGTCGATTGAACCCTGCGGAACGCGACGTACGCGATTTGCCAGGCCGGCAGATCGCGCGACCTGTCGACGATTTGCCGATCTCTTGCCGAGATTCCGAGCGGCATTCGACCGTTCTCCAGGCGTGTGCCTTCAGCCGCTCGGCCACCTGTCCCGGAACGCTAACCGGCGGCTTTGTGCGATCCCTCGGCTCCGACCTGCTCTGATGATCGTCTCGGCAGCCTGAAAGGTGGGGAACGCCGAGAGAGACGGAGATTCCAAGCCCCACAAACACGGTTCGTCCTCCTCGATCGCGACGCCACCAGCCATGGCGCGGGCACCCGGCCGATCGAGCGCCCGCCCGCGCCCGTTCCGGGTTCGGTCAGGCACATTCGCGCTACTCGCCGTGAGCGCTCCGCGTCAACCGCGCAAGCAGTCCGCTGGCTCCAAACCCGACGAGGAACGCCGGTACACCGGTAATGACCGGCCAGGCGACGAGGGCAACGAGCAGGAGCCGGTGGTGTTCGCTGGGCGAGCCCGCGGACAGGGAATGGATGAGGGCCCCAATCGCCAGCCCCAGCGCACCGAGCGCAGCCGCGAATGCAACGTGCAGCGCCGCGGAGAGGGCCACGCTGTGCAACCGAAAGCGCTCGTACCCCACGTGGGACGCAAATGCCACCCCGCTGACCACCCAGGCCGCCAGCCGCCATACGCGCACGTGACTGGCTGGGAGGGCGAAAGCGATGCCCACGACGGCGTAGAACACCGCCAGGAGGACGACCGCCCGAAGCCAAGCATGAGGACGGGTGTTTTTCACGTGTGTGGCCTCACGCCAGAGCGCATGCGGCGGCTCGGTCGGTTGTCGCATGCGACTCCCGGGCAGCTACAGCGAGATCATGCCGACCGTCTGCAGCCATGTTTCCACCAACGGCGGCCACGCGGTAGTCGGCAACGTCGTTCGTCGTAGCCCGAATGCGTGGCCCCCTTCCGCGTACAGGTTCAATTGCGTCGGGACGCCCCGGCGGCACTCCGCCCTCGGCTGGGTCTCCCCGCTCACCCCCGAACGGCGCTATACCGCAGCGTGAGGGGCCCAAGCCTCACCCATCCACGGAACGGGGGTAGCTCCAGTTTGGCCGCCACCGAGCGTGACGGTCAGTCGATACGCCAGGCCATCGCCGCCGAGCTGGAAGGTGCCCTCACGTGCGGCGAGCGGCGCTCGCCGCCGGGGTTACTGCGGCTCCTTGACAGGGAACTTCTTCATGGTGTCAGGCTGCACGGAGCCATCACCGTCGCGCGGCAGCCACTCGTTAAGGATCCGCATGAGCTCAGTGGCCGATGCCGCGGGCGGCCACGGGGCGGCGTACTGTACGACTCCGCTGGTGTCGAGCACCACCACGCTAGGTACGATCACCGCCACGGGGATATCGGGCTTGTACGGGGCCCGCACATCGGGATCGGTGAAGACCGGCCCTGCAGGGTACGCCACAAGAACGTCGAGGCTGTCAGTGACATTCGCGAGTGCCGAACGCACGGCCATGGTCGAAGTGTCCACGCTGACCAGCCACAGCCGCGCGTTCCTCGTTTCGAGCTGACGCTTGAGTTCCAATAGGTCGCCGACGACTTGCTGGGCGCCGTGGCAATCCGGTGACCACAGCACCAGGACCGTGGATCTGCCCGCCAGCGTGTCATTCGTCACGCGGCGACCGCTAAGGGTGCCGTAGTCAAACGGCGGCAGCACGTGCCCCTTCTTCGGAAAGCTCGCGATGGCAGCGGCGCCTGCCGGCAGGGTTCGTAACGAGTCTCCTTGGGCAAAAGCGGCTGTAGGGACGCTCCAGGCGACCGCGATGCCGAGGAGAACACGGAGGAAGGTGGGGCTCGTATCGGGCATGATCCACATCCGAGGTGAAGTGCAGCCTCACTCATTGTTGGACTGACCTGCCTATCCACCTATGCAGTGCTCCCGTTGCAGCATCTCACAACTCCCGCCGGCCGAGATGCCGCTCGCCAACTCGCTACCAGCGCATGACGTAGTACCGTCTAGGGCCCGCCCCGCGTGTCTTGCGCCGCAGGGCGACGCTCTTGGACAAGATGCGCCGCACGGCAAGCCCGTTACAAGGGCTATGCAGCGTAAACAACGTGCCCCCGCCATCGTCCAAGGGAAGGGGTGTGTCGATTGGTGTGTCGACTGATCCCGGCGGAAGGCGACATGCGCGACGTGCCACCCCGGCAGATCACGCGAGCCGTCAACGACTTACCGATATCTTGCCGAGATTCCGAGCGGCATTCGACCGTTCTCCAGGCGTGTGCCTTTGGCTCGCTAGCCGAACAACCCAGCTTGCCCATCGGCCGGCGGACTGAACCCGAAGTGGCGATACGCCGTCGGCGTCGCCTGCCGGCCCCGCGGCGTCCGATGCAGGAACCCCTGCTGAATCAAAAACGGCTCGTACACGTCCTCGATAGTGCCGGGGTCCTCACCCACGGCCACCGCGATCGTGTTCAGCCCCACCGGCCCGCCATCGAACTTCTCGATGATGAGCGTGAGAATGCGGGCATCCATGTCGTCCAGGCCGTACTGATCCACGTTGAGGCGCGCCAGCGCGGCTTCGGCCACCTGCTGGGTGACGACGCCGTCGGCTTTGACTTGCGCGTAGTCACGCACCCGGCGCAGCAGCCGGTTGGCGACGCGCGGCGTGCCGCGGCTCCGGCGCGCGATTTCGGTCGCCCCCTCCGGCTCGAGGCCCACGGCAAGTATGCCCGCCGACCGCGTGAGGATGCGCGCGAGGTCCTCGGCCGGGTAGAAGCCCAGGCGTTCGACCACGCCAAAGCGCGCCCGCATGGGCGGGGTGAGCATGCCGTAGCGCGTCGAGGCGCCGATCAGCGTGAACGGCTCCAGCCCCATCGGGATGGTCTGCGCGTGCGGTCCCTCGGCCACGCGGACGTCCACGCGGAAGTCCTCCATGGCGGGATAGAGGAACTCCTCCAGTTGCGGGCGCAGCCGGTGGATTTCATCCACGAAGAGGATGTCGCCACGCTGCAACGTGGTGAGCATGCCGAGCAGGTCACCCGAGCGCTCGAGCACCGGCCCGCTGGTGGTGCGGACGTTGACCCCCATCTCCCGTGCGATGAGCAGGGCCAGCGTGGTCTTGCCGAGTCCGGGAGGACCGAAGAACAGGATGTGATCGAGCGGCTCGCCCCGCCCCTTGGCGGCGTCGATGGCGATCTGGAGGCTCTCCTTCACCTGCGCCTGCCCCACGAACTCGTCCAACCGCGACGGCCTGAGCGACGTCTCGGCCGCGGTCTCCTCCGGGAGGATGTCGGGCGTGGTGATTTCGCGCGCCGTCACGACTTTGCCGTGGCCTGCCAGAACACGGGTCGCTCCTCCTCCCGCACCGTATACCGCGTACCGCACGTGACGCAGCGATCCTGAATCTCCGTCTTCCCCTCGGGGACGAGCTTCCGGTTCGTTGCGCCGCACTTCGAGCACTTCCACTCCGCTGTCATGCGCGCCTCGCGAGCAGTTGGAGAGCCACGCGGATCAACTCCGCGGGTGCGGCGGTGCCGTGGTCCGCGAGTGCCGAGCGGACCGCTCGGTCCGCGTCCGCGGCCCCGTAACCGAGATTGACGAGCGCCTGGACCGCCTGATCGGCGGCCGGTGACCGGACCGGCGCCTCCCCTGGCGCGGTGAGATCGCTCAGCCGGTCCTTCAGCTCCAGCACCAAACGTTCGGCCGTCTTCTTGCCGATGCCCGGCACCGTGCAGAGCGCCGCCAGGTCGGCGCCACGGACCGCCGCCACCACGCGCGCACCCCCAAGGGAGGAGAGGACGGCGAGCGCGAGGCGGGGGCCCACGCCAGTCGCGCCGAGCAAGCGCTGAAACACGGTCCGTTCGAAGTCGCGGTCGAAGCCGTAGAGCGCCCAACCGTCTTCGCGTACCACGAGCACCGTTTGTAGATCGACCTCGGCGCCATCCCGCGGCAGCCGCTCGAGCACGCCGAGCGGAACGGCCAGCTCGTAGCTCACGCCGGACGCCGTGGCCACGACCACGCGGTCGCCGGTGCGGCTCCGCAGGGTCCCGCGCACGCCCGCGATCATGCGGGACGGAGTAGGAGGTAGGCCAACGCGATCGCCACGCCGTCGGCGGCGTCGGCGGGCTGCGGCGGGCGCTTGAGCCGCAGCAGTTGCTGCACCATCAACGCCACCTGCGTCTTCGTCGCCCGGCCGCGACCGACCACCGCTTTCTTGACCGCCGCCGGCGCGAACTCTGCTACCGGCAGGCCCGCCTGGGCGGCCGCGAGCAGAATCACCCCGCGCGCGTGACTCATGATGAGGCTCGTGCGCACGTTCTTGGAGTAGAAGATGCTCTCGACCGCCACCACGTCCGGCCGATGGTTGGCGAGCACGTCCCGCACGCCATCGTACAGCGTCTCGAGTCGCGCCGGCATTGCGGCGCCCCGCTTCGGACGGACCACGCCGCATTCGATCAGCCGCCCGGGGGTTCCGCGGCGGCCTTCCACGATGCCATAGCCGGTGACTGCCGTGCCGGGATCGATCCCCAGCGCGCGCAGGATCACTCGCTGACCGCCGCGAGCGTGTCCGCGTCGATGTCGAAATTGCTGAAGACCTTCGAGACGTCGTCGTGCTCTTCGACCGCTTCCATCAACCGCAACAAGCGCTCGGCGTCGTTGCCCTCGACCTTGACCGTGGTCGTCGGCAGCATCACCAGCTCGGGGTTCTGCGGCTCGAGGCCCTGCGCGCGCAGGGCGTCCGCCACCTGGTGCAGGGCCGACACGTCCGTCGTGATGACGTACTGGTCGCCGTCGAGCGCGAGATCTTCCGCGCCCGCCTCGAGCGCCGCCTCGAGCGCCGCGTCCTCGTCGATGCGCTGGGCGTCGAGCGTCATCTGGCCCTTCTTGTCGAACATCCAGGCCACCGCGCCCTGGTTTGCCAGCTTCGCATTGTGGCGATCGAACAGATGCCGGATCTCGGCGACGGTACGATTGAGGTTGTCGGTGGTCACCTGGAGCAGAATCGCCGCGCCACCGGGGCCGTATCCCTCGTACGTGGCTTCTTCGTAGTTCACGCCATCGAGGTCGCCGCTGCCTTTCTTGATGGCCCGGTCGATGTTGTCGGCCGGCATGTTGCCGGCCTTCGCCGCGTCGATGGCCGTGCGCAGGCGCGCGTTGGCGGCGGGATCGCCCCCGCCCTGGCGGGCGGCGATGGTGATCTCCTTGATGAGCTTCGCGAAGGCCGCGCCGCGCTTGGAATCCGCGGCCGCCTTCTTGTGCTTGATCTGCTTCCACTTGCTGTGACCTGCCATACCCTTAAATCCGTGTCCAGCCAGAGGATGGGTTGAGACGCTTGAAGCAAATATAGGCCCGCTCAGACACCGCAGCGAGTTGCCGCTTCCCGCCGACCGCCGCCCGGACTACCCTTCCGCCCATGCTCAGATTCGCAGGCTCGCCGCGATGCTTGACTCCCCAAAGCGGTCCGGTGGTTCCGCGGTGATCCCGTCCGCCGGTCCGCCGGTCCGTCGGTCCGCCGCATGAGCTCCGGAACGGCATCGCCCGTCGACACGCGGCGCGTCGCGATCGCCTACGTCGTGCTCTGCATCGTGTGGGGCTCGACGTACCTCGCCATTCGCATCGGCGTCGCGGACCTCCCGCCGGCGCTGTTCGCCGGGGTCCGCTTCCTGATCGCGGGCACGGTGTTGCTCGGCGTCGCGACCGCGCTGGGCCGACCGCTGGCCATGCGGCCGCGGGACCTGGCGACCAACGTCCTGGTCGGGCTCCTGTTGCTGTTCTGCGGGAACGGACTCGTCGTGTGGGCCGAGCAATTCACGCCGTCCGGTGTCACCGCCATCTTCGTGGTGACCGTGTCGTTGTGGCTCACGCTGTTCGACGCGATCATCCCCGGCAGCCCGGCGCGGGCCACGTGGAAGCAGGTGCTCGGCGTCGTCGCGGGATTCGCGGGCACGCTGTTGTTGGTCGATGTCGATATCCACTCGCTCGCGCACACCGATTGGCGCGGGCCCGTGGCGCTGATGGTGGCGTCTGCCGCCTGGGGACTGGGTTCCGTGCTGTCCACGCGCCGTCCGTCTCAGGCCGGCCCGGAAGTGAACGCCGCCTTCCAGATGCTGGCCGGCGGTGCGGCGCTCCTCTTGGTCGGGACCATCTCCGGCCAATGGCACGGCCTGGCGATCTCCGCGCGTGGCGTCGGAGCGCTCGCCTACCTCGTGGTCTTCGGCTCGCTCGTAGGCTACAGCAGCTACGTGTACATCCTGCGCCACCTGCCGCCGACGATCGTGGGGACCGTTTCCTACGTCAACACCGTCGTCGCCGTCCTGCTCGGCTGGTTGGTCCTGGATGAGCTGATCGATGGCCGCACGATCGCGGCCATGGCTATCGTGCTGGCGTCGGTGGCGTGGGTGAGGCGCGCGGGGCGGGCACGGGCGTAGCGCTGGAGAAGAACGGAGAACAAGAGGCAGCGGGGCAGTGGGGCAGACGAGGAAGCGTCACGGGACCGCCGGGACCGCCGGGTCACCCCGGATCCAGCATATCCTCGAACCGCAGCCAGTGGGCGTAGAAATAGAGGTCCACGAATCCGGTCGGCCCGTTGCGGTTCTTTGCCACCAACAGCTCGGTGGCACCTTCCACGCCGCCGCCGGGGTTGTACATCTCCTCGCGATAGAGGCTCAGGATGACGTCGGCGTGCTGCTTGACGCTGCCGAGCGCGCCGAAGTCATCGAGCGTCGGTCGGGGATCTTCGCGGTCGGCGCGGAAACCGGGGAGCTGCGCGACCACGAGGCACGCGGTCTGCCGGGCGAGGGCCACGGCTTTGAGCGACCGCAGAGCTTCCGAGGCGTCCTCGTCGCGCGTCAATCGCGCCGCCGGCGGCGGCAGGAGCTGCAGGTAGTCGACCACCACGAGCGCGGGATGCCGTGACCACGCGGGCTCGAGCGCCTCGTCGAATTGGCGCTCGGTGAGCGGCAGGAGGGTGAGCGGCAGATCCCGGATACGGAGCGCCGCCGCCCCGACGGCCGCGCGGCGCTCCTCGCTCAGCGTCGCCGAGCGCAACTCGTCGATCTGCACCTTGCCTTCGAGCGCGAGGGCCCGCTCGAGGAGCCGGTCTTCGTCCATCTCGCCGGAGAGCACGACGACGGGGAACCCGGCTCCGGCCGCCCGGATCGCGATGGCGAGCGCCAACGCCGACTTTCCCGCGCCCACGTCGCCGCCCAGCACGATGAGATCGCGGCGGCGGACACCGCCGCCCAACAGCCGATCGAGCGACGCGAATCCGGTCGGCACCGTATCGGGTGACCGTTCGCCCGGTGGTTGCCGGTCCACCTGTTGAATGAGGTTCTGGAGGGATTGCCGCTCGATCCGGCGCGGTTCGCTCATGACTGCTCGACCTCCGTTGCGTGGCCGCGCGCCCGGTTTGCCGCGGCGGCCACGATGTCCGCGGCTCCCGCCCCGATGCTCTCCCGCGTCGGGGCCACCAGCTGGTGCAGCGCGAAGGCGACCGCGCGCGGCGTGCCGTCGGCCAGCTGACGGAACGCGGCCGGAAGCGCGCGCCGCAACGGCGCCGGGACCGAGACGCTGGTCAAACGCCGCTGCAACCGTTCCACGCGGCGACGGTGGGCACGGAGGGTCAGCGGATCGGGGGGCAGCACCCCCTCGGCCGCCCGCGACAGGAGCCACAGGGCGAAGAGACCGTTCCGCTTCGGCCCGCGCGCTTCGTCGGCAAGCGCGGTCACCAGATGTCGTTCCGTTTCCGTCATGATGCAAGGCTCTCGACTGCGCGTGCGACCTCGTCTGGGGCTAGGTCAATCATGCACCGGTGATGGCGCATCGGGCAGTGGGGGCCGCCGTAGACGCTGCAGGGCCGACAGGGGAGCGGCCGTTCGAGGATCCGGCTCCGCGCGCGGTACGGCGCGTAGCCGAACGCCGGACTGGTGGGGCCAAAGAGCACGACGACGGGAGTCCCGACCGCCGTCGCGACGTGCAGCAGCGCCGTATCTCCCGCCACCGCCACGACCGCCCCGTTGAGGAGCGCGGCCGTCACCCCGAGCCCGACCCCACACAGGTCGGTCACGTCCGGAGACGCCACCAGACCACGCTCGTGCTCGGCGCCGAGGGCCACGACGGCGAGCCCCTGTGCCCGCAGTCGGTGGGCGAGAACCATCCAATGGCCCGCGGACCACCGTTTCGTCGCGTGTGCCGCGCCGGGCACGATCGCCGCGTAGGGCGCCCGTGGCGCGAGCACGTGCCGGCGATCGTCGTCGGCCTCGGACCAGAAGACCTCGGCCGGCCGCCCGTCGGGCGCGACGGCGAGGTCGCGTGCCGCCGCGAAGTAGCGTTCAGCCACCGGCGTGGGAGGACGCAAGCGATCGACGCCCGTCCACACGAGCAATGCGCGGCGGCTCCGCGGGCGCTGCCACCCGCGCCACCGCCCCCCCACGAGCACGCGGAGCGCCCGCGAGCGGAGAGAGCCGTGCAAGTCGAGCCGGTGGTTCCATGTGGTGGCTCGCAGGCGCGCCGCCAGCGCGGTGAGGGGCTCACCTTCCGCCAGCGACTCCACCCGCGCAATGGCGGGGTTGTGCGCGAGCACGGGAGCCCACTGGGCCTTCGTCACGACGGTGATGGCGGCCGTTGGGTGGGCGCGGCGGATGGCCCTGAGGAGCGGCGTCGTGAGCACCACGTCGCCCAGGGCGCCGAAGCGCACCACCAACACCGTCATTGAACCGGACATGGGGTGCGAATGTAGACGGGTCCGGTGGTTGGAGCGAGCCTGCCATCCCCCGGGGGCCGCCAGTACCTTACACCCATGCCCCGACCACACACGATCCTCTGGGTCGACGACGAAGTCGAATCCCTCGAGGCGCACGCACTGTTCCTCCGAGAGCACGGCTTCGAGGTCGAGCTCGCCAGCAATGGAGATGACGCGCTGTCGCTGCTCCGGCGGCACGGGTATGGGGTCGTGCTGCTCGATGAGCAGATGCCCGGGCGTCGCGGGATCGAGCTCGTGCCGGAGGTCCGCGCCGTCGACGCGGCCGTGCCGATCGTGATGGTCACAAAGAGCGAAGAATCCGACACGATGCACGAGGCCATCGGCATCGAGCTGGATGACTACCTCGTGAAACCGGTGAATCCGCGACAGGTCCTGACCGTTGTGACCCGCCTGATCGAGGGCGACCGGATTCGCGAACAGCGCCTCGCACGCGATTTCGTGACGCGGTTCCGCGAATTGGAAGAGCGCCGTACCCGCGACATGGGCTGGCGCGAATGGGTGGATCTCGTCGCGGAGCTGGCCCAGTGGGAGGTGCGACTGTCCACCGGGCAGGGTTCGGGGCTGCGGGAAGCGCTACAGGCCCTGCAGGTTGGTCTGCGCCTACCCTTCGCCCGCTTCATCCAGGAGACATACCCCCGCTGGCTGAAGAAGCCCGATGATGATCGGCCGCCGCTCTCGGTCGATGTCGTGAGCGAGTTCCTCTCGCCGCTCATCCGGCGCCGCGGCCCCGTGCTCTTCGTTCTCGTCGATTGCCTCCGGCTCGATCAGTGGGAGGTGCTCAAGAGCATGGTGGCCGACGCGTTCGACGTCGAAGTCTCCTATTACTACAGCATTCTCCCGACCGCGACGCCGTACGCCCGGAACGCCATTTTCGCCGGCATGTTCCCGGCGGAGATCGCGCGTCGCCACCCCGAGTGGTGGGGTGAAAAGGACGACGAGAGTCTCAACGCCCACGAGGCCGAGCTGCTCACCGAGCAGTTGCGGGAGCTGCACGGCGAGACCACGCCGGTGCGGTACGCCAAGCTCACCACGGCTGCGGACAGCGAGGAGATGCTCCGCCAGCTCCCGGGGTGGTTGGCGCAGCCGGGTGTGACGGCATTGGTCTTCAACTTCATCGATCTGTTGACTCACGGCCGCTCGGAGAACACCATCCTCTACGAGGTGGCTCGGGATGCGGCGGCGCTCCGCAGTCTCAGCCGCACCTGGTTTGCCGATGCCGCCCTGATGCGGGCGCTGCGGGAGGCGGCGCGACGCGGCGTCCCGGTCCTGCTGACCACCGATCACGGCTCCATCCACTGCCACACGCCCGCGACGGTCTTCGCCCGCCGCGACGCGACCCAGAACCTCCGGTACAAGTTCGGCGACGATCTCCGCGCCGAGGAGGCGGAAGCGGCGGTGACCGTGCAGGATCTGCCGGCGTGGGGCTTGCCCAAGGGTCGGCTCGCGACGCGGCTCCTGCTCGCGACCGGCGACCGGTTCTTCGTCTATCCCACCAAGTTGAGAGAGTATCAGGCACGTTATCGGGGCGCGTTCCTCCACGGCGGGGTGAGCCCGGAGGAGATGATCGTGCCGGTCGCGCTGCTGACGCCCCGCGCCACCTCCTGAATGCGAGGCACGCGGCGGCTCTTGCGGTTGTTGCGGCCGCACGGGTGGGTGCTGGTCGCGGCCTTCGGACTCGGCGTCGCCGGGTCGCTGGCGGACGGGTTCACCTTCTCGTTGCTCATCCCGTTCCTTCGCATGCTCTTTGGAGCCGGGACGCCGTTTCCGGACGCCCCGACCGCGGTCGAGCGCGTCTTGGCGTTCGTCCTCGGGCCGGCCCTTTCGGCGACGCGGGGCTCGGCGGGCCTTGCCGTCGTGTTCGGGGCAATCGCGGTCGCGATCATGGTCAAGAACGCGTGCCTCTATGCGGGGAGCTACCTGGCCATTCACGTGGAACAGGGGGTGGTCCGAGATCTCCGGGTGTGGCTGTACGCGCACGCGCAACGCCTTCCCCTGCCGTTCTTTCACCAGTCCCACAGCGGCGACCTGGCCGCGCGGGTGGTGAGCGATACCGAGCAGGTGCGGGTGATCGTGAGCGGGTTGGCCCAGGCGCTCCGCAGCGCCGTGCTGGTGCTCGTCTACCTTGCCGTGTTGATCGCGCTGGCGTGGCGGATCGCGTTCGCGGCGGCTGCCGTGGTGGTGCTGCTCACCCTCGGGATGCGACCGCTGCTCGCCACGGTGCGCGGGCGCTGGGCCGGCGTGGTCGCGCGGCGGGGGCGGTTGGCGGCGATCACGGTCGAAACGGCCACCGCGGCCCGCGCGGTCAAGGCGGCCGCCGCCGAGCGGCAAGAACTGTCGCGCTTCGAAGACGCCGCCGACCGGCTGCGCGACGGCGTCGTGGCCGCGGAGCGGGTGGCGCTCGTGCCGAGCCCGCTCACGGAAACGATCGGCGCCGCGGCCATCCTCGGCGTGCTGATGCTGGCCGGAGCGGGGCACGATGCCGGCCTCAGGCCCGAGGTCTTCGTGGCGTTCGTCGCCGTCGCGCTCCGCATGCTCTCGCCCATGAAAGCGGTGGCGCTGTTCCCGCCGTTGATCGCCGAGGCGTCTGCCGCCGCCGACCGCGTGTTCGCGATCGTCGACCGCCAGCCGGAGGATGATGATCCGCGGGGGAGCGCGGCCTTCCCCCGCGACTTCGCCACGATCGAGTTTCGCGACGTGTGGGTGGCGTACGAGCCCGATGCGTGGGTCTTGCGGGGCGTGAACCTCCGGGTGGCCCGAGGGGAAGTCGTGGCTATCGTCGGGCCGTCGGGGGCAGGGAAGTCCACACTCCTCGATCTCCTCCCGCGGTTCGTCGAGCCGGCGCGCGGGGGCGTGTGGGTAGATGGACAGCCCCTCACGACCTACTCGCGGCGCTCGATCCGGCAGGCCCTGGGCATCGTGAGCCAGGAGACGGTCCTGCTCCATGAGAGTGTGCGGGCTAACATCGCCTATGGGGATTGGGCCGCCGCGCCGGAGGAGGACATCGCGGCGGCTGCCCGCGCCGCCAACGCGGATGCCTTCATCCGCTCCTTCCCGGACGGCTACGCGACGATCGTAGGCGAGCGAGGACTGCGATTGTCAGGCGGGGAACGGCAGCGCCTCGCCATCGCGCGCGCGTTGCTCCGCGATCCACCGATCCTGATTCTGGATGAGGCGACGGCCCATCTCGATGCGGAGGCCGAGCGCGAAGTGCAAGAAGCCATCGCGCGCGTCATGGCGGGGCGCACCGTGTTCGTGATCGCCCACCGCGTGGCCACGGCCGCGCGCGCGCACCGGATCGTCGTGCTCGACGAGGGCCGGATCGTCGAAGAAGGCACGCACGACGAGCTGGTGGCGGCGGACGGGCGCTACCGACGGCTCGTGGAACTGCAGTTGGGTGAGACGCCGGGTGTCCCGGACGGCTCAGTCGTTGGAGGGATTAGTCCATAGTGGTCTCCGGACGTGACCCCTTCTAATCATGAGCAACAGGCGTTGGATAGTGAGTATTGAAAGGTGACGAAATCTGCCCTAATTGCCGTGCGGCGCACATCACGGTGTTCGATCCGAGCCCGCAGGGCACCTTTCGTCCTTGTGCCGGGCCGCCGTGGGATCCTCACTCTCATGGGTGTCGCGCTGTTCACGATGGCGTGCGGCCACGACGGGACGCCAGTGAGCGGATGGGCGGGAACGATGGATACACTTCCCGGCGGTGTCATCATCGTGGACAACCCGTCATCCGGCATATGGGATTCGTCCAGCACGTGGCGGATCGATGAGCAGATGGTCATCGGCGCCCAGGAAGGCGGGGGACCCGATGTTTTTGGCAGCGTTCGCGGTGTGGAGGCAGACCTTACGGGGAGAGTGTACGTCCTCGACCGGATTGCGAGTGAGGTCCGAGTGTTCAACCGTGATGGACAATTCGTGCGGTCCGTCGGCCGTGCGGGAGGAGGGCCGGGTGAGTTTCGGATGGCGGCAGGCATGTCGTGGGATTCCGAGGGCCGACTCTGGGTTGCCGACATGGGAAACGCGCGCTTCAGCGTGTTCGACACAACAGGGCAGTTTCTCGCTTCCTATCGACGTCCGCTATCGAACGTATCAGACCTGCGTGTGCGGTGGCATGGTGGTGTGGACACCGCGGGTAGGCCGTACGACTACGGGGTGTCACGGGAAAGACAACTCCGACTCCTGCGGCTGGAGTCCGCCAAGACGCTGCCCTCGACGCTTGCGGTCGCCGACACGTTCCACGTCCCGGTGTACGAGAAGCCGGAGCTGGAGGTGCTGGATGCCCGGGGCCAGATCCGGGCATCGATGCCCGTGCCGTTCGCGCCCGAGATCGTTCGCTATCTCGATCCACGGGACTATGTCTGGTGGGGTCTCAATCGCGACTACGAAATCGTTCAGCAGACGTTCGAGGGTGACTCGGTCCGGATCATCCGACGGATCTTCGCACCAGTGGCTGTGACGCAGGCAGATCTTGATTCGGCGTTGGGACCGATGCAGGTCTTCGTCGGGCGTGGAGGACGTATTCGGGGCCCCAGCAGTCCGCCAGTGAAGCCAGCCTTCCGGTGGATCACGACGGATGATCAAGGTTGGCTCTGGGTCTGCCCGTACACGCAGCCAGCAGATCAGGATCGCGTGCTCGACGTCTTCGATCCTTCCGGCCGTTATCTCGGGCGAGTGCGCCTGCCATTCCAGCTCACTCCTCTTCCCCTACCGGTCTTTCGTGGCGGCATGGTGTATGGAGTCACCCGTGACTCACTCGGAGTGAACCACGTGGTGGTCGGACGGGTGACCAAGCACTGATCACATTGGGGGAGACTGCCGCGCAGCGGTGGGACGAAGCCCTCGATCCGAGGGAGCGTGGCGTCTCAGACCTCCCTGCAGACTAGCCCGTCAGTCGTCGGTGAGGGCTTGTGAGACGGCCGCGGTTTCGGATTGCACCGGGTGCACGGCGATCGCCCCGGTCGGACAGAGCGTAACGCACAGCCCGTCGATCGGCGACCACTTCGGCGTGGGGTCGGTGGGAACGGCCTTGCCCTCGTCATCGAGCCGGAACTGCCCGGCGGGTCCGGAGGAAACGCACGCGCCGCACCCTACGCACCGGTCGCGCTGGACCTCGACGCGCACCCGGGCCCGAGGGTACACACCGATGGCTCCGGGTTCCGGGATGGCGTGCGGGGCGTCCAGCACCTCGTGCGTTGCCCGATAGCCCGCCTCGATCAGTTCCCGGTTGTGGCGGAAGGACAGGAGATCCACGTGCCAGACCGGGGGGCGCACGAGGACGAGTGGCGGGCGGGTCCACCCGCGAAGCGCCACCTCATCCATGCGCTGAATCCCCAACTCGATGGCGCGGGCCCATACCGCGGCAAATCCCTGACGATGGACCGCGAGGCCGGGGCGGCCCCGGGAGCTCACATCCACGGCGATGACCAGATCGCGCTCCTCGCGCGCGGCCGGGTGGACCGGCAGGTTGCCCGAGGCCGCCCCATCCACGAAGTAGCGGTCTCCGATCCGATGCGGGGGCAGGAAGCCGGGCATGGCACACGACGCGATCACGGCGTCCGCCACGAGCACGTCCCGCAGGCCCGGGCTGCCCCAGAAGACCTGGGCACCGGAGTTGATGTCGACGGTATTCACGAGGAGCGGTGTCTGGAGGTCGGAAAACGTCACATCGCCCAGCAACCCGCGCACGAAGTCCTCGAGCGGTTCGCGGCGGAAGATGGCCGGCGAGAGCATCCGGCGTAACGCCATGTCGCCGTGGGCCACGCGGAACAGGTCGTCGCGCTGGAGCTGCTGTGCGACGATCCGCAGATCCTGCGCGGGCAACCCCGCGCACCACGCCGCTCCCACGAGCGAGCCAACGCTGCACCCGATGACCTCGGCCGGCGTCAGATGGTGTTCTTCGAGCGCTTGCAGAACCCCCACGTGGGCCAACCCGCGCAGGCCACCGCCACCCAGCACCAGCGTGCACCGCTTCTTCTCCAGCCTCACCGTAGGTCTCCTTGGGGCGCCGGCGTCGGGGAAGCTATGGCGGCGCGGTCCGATCGCCAGCGTGGTAGTTTTTGCCCCATGATCTCCGCACACGAAAGCACCGTTGAGCGGTTGCGATCCGAGGACTATCCGTGGACCGCGACGACGACCTACCTGAACCACGCATCGATCGGTCCGATCCCCGCGTCCTCGCAACGCGCGATTGACGCGGTCGAGGCCAAACGGCGGGAACCGGGTCGCTTCCAGCCGGATGATTTCTTCACGATCCTCCGCGCGGCGCGCTCGGCGGCGGCCCGGCTGATCAACGCGGACCCCGCCGAGATCGCCCTCGCGCCCAACACCAGCTACGGACTCAACACGGCGGCCAACGTCTTGCCGCTCGGTTCCGGCGACGTCGTGCTGGTCTCCGATGGGGAGTTCCCCGCGAACGTCTATCCGTGGTTGCTGCTCGGCCGCCGTGGGGTGGAGACGCGGCTGGTGCCCCGCACGGCGGATGGCTGGCCGGATGAAGCACGGATCCTCGACGAGTTGACGGACTCCCGGGTCCGCGCCCTCGCGATCTCGATGGTCCAGTTCGCCTCCGGCTATCGGGCGGACCTTGCGCGGCTTGGGAACGCCTGTCGCGACCGCGGCGTCTTCCTCGTGGTGGACGCCATCCAGGGGTTGGGGCAATTACCCCTCGACGTCCGCCACACCCCGGTGGACTTGCTGGCGTGCGGCGCCCAGAAATGGCTGCTGGGACCCTGGGGATCGGGATTTCTGTACGTCCGGCGGGAGCTCGTGCCGGAACTGACGCCCGTCTTCACCGGCTGGATGGCGTATCGCGGCACCGACGACTTCAATCGCCTGACGGCGTACGACACGGCGTTCCAACCCGACGCGCGGCGCTTCGAGATGCTGACGCTTCCCTACCAGGACCTCGCCGGCATGACGGCGAGCGTCGACCTGCTCGCGTCCATCGGGCCGGAGGAGATCGCGGCGTATTTGCTGACCCTGCGAGCCCCACTTGCCGACGCGGTGGATCGAGGCCGGCTCGCGCTCACCTCACCGACCGATCCGGAACACGGATCCGCGATCTGGTGCGTCCGGGTTGCGGACGCGGCCGCCACCTTCGAGAGGCTCCGGGCGGAGCGCGTGGTGGCCTCGCTGCGCGAGGGAAACATCCGCCTGTCTCCGCACGCGTACAACACGGTGGACGAGGTTGCCCGCGTGGTCGACTTCTTGGCCCCATGAGCACCGCGTGTGTCTTCTGCCAGATCGCCGGGGGCGCGGCGCCCGCGAGTCTGGTCTACGAGGATGCGGACATCGTGGCGTTCCTGGATCTCCATCCAGTGCACGCGGGGCATACCCTGGTTGCGCCGCGCGCGCATGCGGTCGACGTTCGTGACTGCGCGCCCGGGCTCGCAGCGCGGCTGTTCGAGGTGAGCGCGCGGCTCGCCCCCGCGGTGGTCGCGGCCATGAACGCGGACGGATTCAATATCTGGACGGCCGCGGGGCGCGCCGCCGGGCAGACGGTCTTCCACGTCCATTTGCACATTCTGCCCCGGTTCGCCGGCGACGACTTCCGGGTGCCGATGGGGTACCCGCGGGAGGCCGCGCGGGACGAGCTGGAAGCCGTTGCCGCACGGATTCGGCGGATAGCAGGCGGATAGGCACATAGGCGGCTAGGCGGTTAGGCGGCCAGGCGGATAGAAACGGCCCCGAGGGTTATTCTCTCCCTCCGGGGCCCCTCTGACCGCCTGACCGCCTATCCGCCTTCCTACGGCACAAACAAGAACCCGGCCTTCTTTCCCCGCTGCACCAGGTAGTATCCGCCGGCCAGCGGTTCGCCAACGGTGCTGGATTCCGTGGCGCGGTGCCCGTTGACGGAGACGCCGCCCTGCGACAGTTGGCGTCGGGCATCCCCGCGGGACTTGACCAGCGTTGATGCCACGACCAACTCGAGCGCCGGCGTCTCGGGCGTGAGATCGGGCGGCAGTGGGGCGCTCGGCAGCTCGCGGGAGAGCAGTTCCCACGTTTCCGGTTGCGCCTGTCCGGGGTCAAGGTCGCCGAACAGCAAGGTGCTCGCTTCCGCGGCGCTCCGCGCGGCGCCATCACCGTGCACGAGGCCGGTCACGTCGGCGGCGAGCGCGCGGTGGGGGACCCGGGCCTCGGGGGTCCGCCCGTGCTCGGTCATCAGTGCCGCGATCTCCTCACGTGTGCGGAAGGTGAATTTGCACAGGTGCGCTTCGACGTCGCGGTCGTCCGCGTTGATCCAGAACTGATAGAACGCGTAGGGGGAAGTCAGGTCGGGGTCGAGCCAGACGGCCTCGCCTTCGGACTTCCCGAACTTGGTGCCGCTCGCGGTGGTGATGAGCGGCGCGGACAGGCCGTGCGCTTCCGCCCCCTCCACGCGGCGAATCAACTCGATCCCGGCGGTGATGTTGCCCCACTGGTCGCTGCCCCCCATCTGCAGCTCGCACCCGTGATAGCGGTACAGCTCGAGGAAGTCGTACGCCTGGAGCAGCATGTAGCTAAACTCGGTGAACGAGATCCCCTCCTCGAGCCGGGCGCGGACGGACTCCTTCTGGAGCATGTAGCCCAAGGGAAAGTGCTTGCCCGTGTCGCGCAGGAAGTCGACGAGCTTGAGTTGGCCGAGCCAGTCGGCGTTGTTCACGAGCAACGCCGCATGCGCGCCGTCGAAATCCAGGAACCGCCCGAACTGATGGCGCTGGCGGTCGACGTTCTCCGCGACGTCGTCGAGCGAGAGCAAGGGACGCTCGGTGCGCTTGCCCGAGGGATCGCCGATGAGACCCGTGCCACCGCCCACCACCACCACCGGTCGCCCGCCGGCGCGCTGGAGATGCGCCAGGAGCATCACGGGGACCAGGTTGCCGACCTGCAGGCTGGACGCGGTGGGATCAAATCCGACGTAGCCGGACAGGGGTCCTCGGGCCAGGCGGTCAGCGAGGCCCGGGGTCTGATCCTGGATCAGGCCGCGCCAGGCGAGCTCGTCAAGCAGCGTGTGCATGGTCATCGGGCACGTTCGGTCGAGTAGGCAAGAACCGTAGCGCCGGCTCCCCGGTCCGTAAAGCACCCTGGTGGCACGGGCTCCCAGCGCCGACTACGTTCTAGCCATGGCGTTCGCTTCCATCCGCCACGCGTTCCGCACGTGGTGGCTCCGCTTTCGTGAGTCTCCCAGGGCCCGCCGCATCACCCTGTTGTCGGCCCTCGCCCTGCTGGGTCTGGGAATCGGGGGCGCGTGGGGCTCGTGGAGTCGCGCGTGCGCCGGGGGGAACTGCCCATCCATCGCTGCGCTGGACGCCTATCGCCCCACCGAGGCGCTCAAGATCTATGCGGCCGACGGGCGCCTGCTCACGAGCCTGGGCGCCGAACGCCGCACGGCGGTACGGCTGTCGGAGCTGCCCCCCGTGCTCCCGGCCGCGTTCATCGCGGTCGAAGATCGTCGCTTCTTCGAACACAGTGGCATCGACGTTCGGCGGTTTGGCGGCGCCGTCGTAGCCAACCTCATGCAACGCCGATTCGCGGAGGGATTCTCGACGCTCACGATGCAGCTCGCGCGGAACGTCTTCAGCGAGAAGCTGCCCAGTACCAAGACCATCAGCCGCAAGGTGCGCGAGATCCGGGTGGCGCTCGAGCTGGAACGAACGTACTCCAAGGAGAAGATCCTCGAGCTCTACCTCAACCAGATTTTCCTGGGCGGCAGCTTGTATGGGGTGGAGGCGGCGTCGCAGGCGTACTTCGGCAAGTCCGCGGCGACGCTCAATGCCGCCGAGGCGGCACTCCTCGCCGGCATCACCCGATACCCCAACTACTACGATCCGCGGCGGCATCCCGGTCGGGCCCTGCGCCGGCGCAACGTGGTCCTCAACCTCATGCGGGACCAGGGGTACCTCACGGCCACCGAGGCCGATCGGTGGAAGGCCTATCCGATCGCGCTCAGCTCACGCCAGGACTGGGGCGAGGTGGCACCGTACTTCGTCGAATGGGTGCGGCAGCAGGTGTACGCGCGCTTCGGCCCGGGCACGTTCGAGCGCGGATACCGTGTGTACACGACGCTGGATCTGGACATGCAGCGCTCGGCCGAGCGGGCGCTCGAAGCGCAGCTCACCGCCATCGAGAGCGGTGCGTACGGCGTCTACAAGCACCCGACGTTCCAGGAGTATCTCGATCAGGGGGCGCCGCCCGAAGACCGCACGACGACCCCGTACCTCCAGGGAGCGCTGGTCACGCTCGACGCGCGCACGGGGTACGTCCTCGCCATGATCGGCGGCCGCGACTTCGAAGACTCCAAGTTCAATCGAGCCACGCAGACGCGGCGCCAGGCGGGTTCGACGTTCAAGCCGTTCGTGTACTCGGCCGCCATCCGGGCGGGCATCCCCCTCAGCCACATCATCGACGACGCGCCCATCAGCCGCACCCTGCCAGGTGACACGATGCCCTGGGAGCCACAGAACTTCGAGGGCGACTTCCGCGGGCCGATGACCATCCATCGGGGGTTGATGCTGTCGCGGAACCTGGTGGCCGTCCGGCTCGGGCTCGAGATCGGGGTGCAGGCTGTCCGCGGCGAAGCGCTCCGGTTCGGGATCTCGACCCCCGTCCCCCCGTACGCATCGATCTTCATTGGAGCCGCGTCGGTGATTCCGCTCGAGATGGTCTCGGCCTATACGGCGTTCGCGACCCTCGGCGTGCGCGCCGCGCCGGTGGGGATTCGGCGGGTCGAGGACGCGAATGGGGAGATCGTCTGGGAGCCGCAGGTGCGACTGGACCGCGTCACGGATCCCGAACCGGCCTGGCTACTCACCAACGTGCTCGAGGACGTCGTGCGGCACGGCACCGCCTACACCGCGGTCCGGGCGAACGGCGGATTCTTGTTGCCGGCCGGCGGCAAGACCGGCACCACGAATGACGGCGCGGATGTGTGGTTCATCGGGTTCACGCCCGAGATCGTCACCGGCATCTGGCTCGGGCTCGATCAGCCGCAGAAGATCAAGGCCCGGTCGGCAGGCGGCGTCCTGGCCGCCCCCGCGTGGGCCGCCTACATGTCCGACGTCTATCAGCGGCGCTCGGCCCCTGCTGAATGGACCCGGCCGGACGGGCTCATCGGCCGCCAGATCGATAACACGACCGGCTATCGATATACGCCGTTCTGTCCTCCGGAGACGCTCGATCTCGAGTGGTTCATCCCCGGGACCGAGCCGACGGAGTACTGTCCGGTGCACCCGCCGTTCCGCTCGGGCATCACGCGAGACGGCGGAACGGCCGGGCGCCGGTAGCGGCGGGAAGAACGCCGCAATCTCGGGACCAGCGGTACCGCCGCTTCCGCTTTTCTATTGGTTGATGAACTGAGGGAAGAAGAGCACCACGCCTGGTTCGTCCTGAACGATCCGAATGCGCGGCACGCTGGGCGTGACCACGTACAGGGAATGCGCGGTGGCACCGGCGGCGGGGAATGCCGCGAGTACGACGGCCAGCCCGTCCGCTGACAGCGAGTAGGTGGAGCTGAGCCCGAACACGACTTCCGGCCGTTCGTCGCTCTCCGGGGCCATCACGGCGCGGTACCGCTCTTCGAGGAACGCATCCGCGTTGTCCGGTTGCACCACTCCCACCACGAGCGTGTCGGGGCCCGGCTCGGCGACCCGGCGGAACGCCATGTGAATGCCGTCGTCGCTCCAGCGTGGCCACCCAAACAGCGGCCGGTTCAGGAGTCGGGACACCTGCAACGGTTCCGTGCGGGGCTGCAACCGGGCGTCCAGATCGAGGATCGTCACCAAGAGGGACAGTGGCGTCACGGTGAGGATGGCGATGCGCTGGCCATCCGGGCTGAACACGGGCGGCAGTGCGACCTCGGGATCCGCATCCCCCATGGTGAGCGTGTCGAGCGTCTTGTTGGCACGATCATAGAGGAGGAGCCCCTGCGTCGGCCGAACCGAAACCAGTGCCAAGAACCTGCCGCTAGGCGAGAATGACAGCAGGGAGTGCGTGAGCGGTGAAGGCCGGATGACCGTGTCGAGGACCTCGGGGTGCGACAGCGTTGTGAGCACGATCGCGTCGCCCGCGAGGAGCGCGATGGTGCCGTCCGTCGTGTATGCCCCGATCGGCACCATGTCGACCGTGGTTGGGCCGAGGCTCCCAACGCCTAACCCGTTGGCGTCGATCAGCAAGTTTTCGCCCGTCTGCTGGTAGTGGGCGAGGATCGTGAGCACGGCGGGTTCGGACGCGGTCGGGGTGTCGCTGCAGGCGATCGCGGCCGAAAGGCCGATCAGCACGAGGGGGGTCCACTGACGGAGCATTATCGCTAGACTAACCGGGGTCGCCGCCCTTCGCAACGAGTGCTCCCGCGTGATGAAAACGCAACGCCACGCCGCTATTCTGGATCTCGTTCGCCGCCATCGGGTTGGCTCCCAGGAACAGCTCCGGGACCTGCTCCGGAAGGCCGGGGTGCGGGTCACCCAAGCCACCTTGTCCCGCGACATCCACGAGCTGGGACTCGCGAAGGTCGTCGACCCCGAAGGCGGGGCGCGGTACGCCGCCCCCGGGCCGGTGGAGACCGTGGCCGCGCCGTTGGCGCCCTTGGTTGCGAACCTGCTGCTGTCGGCCGAGGGGGTCGGCTCCTTCCTGGTGCTGAAGACGCCCGCTGGGAGCGCCAACGCGCTGGGGAGCGCGCTCGACCGGCACGCCTGGTCGGAGATCGTGGGAACGCTGGCGGGGGACGACACCCTGCTCATCGTTACGCGGAGCGCGGCCGCCCGCCGCCGGGTGGCCGGCCGCCTCACGGCCATGGCCGCCGGAGCCGAGCCGCACCCTTGACCCACCGCCCGGCTGCCGTATGATTATGCGTCTCTTTGCATAATCATACGGAGCCATTCCATGGACGGTCTCATCGTACTCTCGTACTCGGGCGGCCTCGACACGTCCGCCATCGTGCCCTGGCTGAAAGAGACGTACGCGGCGGAAGTCCTGTGCTATACGGCGGACGTCGGGCAGGGCGCGCACGAATTGATCGGGTTGGAGGAGAAGGCCGTCCGGTCCGGCGCGATTGGGTGCGTGGTGGAAGACCTGCGTGAGGAGTTCGTGACGCGCGTGATCTTCCCGACACTCAAGGCGGGCGCGGTGTACGCGCGCACGTACCTCCTCGGCACCTCGATGGCGCGCCCGGTGATCGCGGCGGGCCAGGTGGCCGCCGCCCGCGAGGCCGGTGGGACCGCGCTCGCCCATGGCTGTACGGGGAAGGGGAACGATCAGGTCCGGTTCGAACTCACATTCCAGGCCCTCGCGCCGCAGCTGCAGGTCATCGCGCCCTGGCGCGAGTGGACGTTCCGCGGCCGGGAAGATCTCATCGCCTATCTACGGGAAAAGGGGATTCCGGTCCCCGTCTCCGAAGCCAAGCCGTTCAGCCGCGATCGTAACCTGTGGCACGTCTCCCACGAGGGCGGCGTCCTCGAGGACCCCACCGTGGCGCCGCCGGCGGATCTCTTCCTCCTGACCGCGGACCCGGTCGATGCGCCCGCCGAACCCGAGGAAATCACGATCGGGTTCGAGGAGGGGACCCCGGTGAGCGTCGATGCGGTACCGCTGGGCCCCGTGGATCTGATCGACCATCTGAATGAGATCGCCGGGACCCACGGCGTTGGGCGCGCGGACATCGTGGAGGATCGTCTCGTCGGCATGAAGTCACGGGGGATCTATGAGACGCCCGCCGGGACCGTGCTCCGGGCCGCGCACCGGGAGCTGGAACAGCTCGTGCTCGACCGGCGAACGCTGTCGCTCAAGGATGCCTTGGCGCCTCGCTATGCCGACCTCGTGTACGAGGGCCGGTGGTGGACGCCCGAGCGGGAGGCGCTCGACGCCCTCGTGGAGGTCACGCAGCGGCCGGTGACGGGCAGCGTGCGGGTGCGCCTCTACAAGGGATCGGCCACCGTTGTGGGACGAGAGAGTCCGTTCTCGCTCTACCAGCCGCAGTACGCGACGTTCGAGGCGGATGCCGTGTACAACCACGCCGACGCGGCGGGGTTCATCCGTCTGTTCGGACTTCCCATCCGCATTGGATCGGAGGTCCGTCGCAGGACCGCGATCGACGCGCCGGTGGCGTGATGGGACCCGGGGCCGACGGGGGCCAGCCCCGGTCTGGCGGCGGTCCACCCACCCATCAGATGTGGGGAGGCCGCTTCCAGGGTGGGCCGTCCGCGGCCCTCGATGATCTGAACCGGAGTCTGCCCGTCGACTACCGTTTGTGGCCGCACGATATCAGGGCCGCACAGGCGTGGGCGCGAGCGTTGGGGCGGGCGCAGGTGCTGGATGCGGCGGAAGTCGACTCCATTGAGGCGGGCCTCGAGCGTGTCGCCACGCGCCTGTCCGCCGGCTCGGTGCCGGACGCGCCGGACGAGGATGTTCACACGCTCGTGGAGCGGCTGCTGTACGAGGAGATCGGTCCGGTCGCCGGCAAGCTGAACACGGGCCGGTCGCGCAACGACCAGGTCGTGACGGATGCTCGCCTCTGGCTTCGGGAAGCGCTGGTGGCGGTCGACGCCGAGACCGCGGCCTTGGGCCGAACCCTCGTCGGTCGCGCGGCCGAGGGAGTTGATCTGGTCCTCCCAGGCTACACCCATGGGCAACGCGCCCAGCCCGTTCGCTGGGGCTACGTGCTGCTGGCGCATGCGTGGCCGCTGGTGCGAGACCGCCGCCGCCTGGCGTCGGCGGCCACCCTGATGAACGAGTGCCCGTTGGGGTGTGGGGCGGTGGCGGGCTCGGGCATCCCTGTCGATCGCCAGATCTTGGCGGACGACCTCGGGTTCGCGCGCGCGAGTCGGAATGCCCTGGATGCGACCGGCGATCGGGATTTCGTCACCGACACGCTCTATGTCCTTGCCATGATCGCGACCCACGTCTCGCGACTGGCCGGAGAGTTGATGACGTACGCGTCGGCGGAGACCGGATTCATCCGGCTCGCCGACGAATACTGTACGGGATCGAGCCTCCTTCCGCAGAAACGGAACCCCGATGTCCTCGAACTATCGCGGGCAAAGGCGGCTCGCCTTCTGGGAGATCTCACGGCGATGCTCGCCGTGCTCCGGGGACTGCCCGCGGGCTACAGCAAGGATCTCCAAGAGGACAAGGTGTGGCTCTTCGATGCCGTAGACACCATGCTGCTGACGATACCAGCGGTGCGCGGCGCGGTCGAAACCCTCAGACCGAATGGCGAGCGGATGCGCGCCGCGCTGGACACGGCGCTGCTCGCGACGGACGTGGCCGACGGATTGGTGAAACGAGGGACGCCGTTCCGCGAGGCGCACGGGCTCACCGGCCGACTCGTGCGCGAGGCGGAGGAACGGGGGGTCGCGATTCCCGCGGTCCCCACCGAGCGGGCCGCGAGCATCCATCCAGACCTGCCCGACGTACTCGCAGCGCTGGGGTCGTGGGAGGACTCCATCGAGCGGCGCCCGACGGTCGGTGGTAGCTCGCGCGCGGCGGTTGCGAGCCAGCTCGAGGCCCTCGCCTCCGCGTTCGCGGTCCCCTGGCCCGCGGGCCCATCAGGGGGAGCTGACCGCGTCCCGTAGGCACGCGCCGGCGGCGGCCGCCCTCCGGGGGACACCGGCTTGCCCCCGCCAACGCGTACCGGCTAGACTCCATCCACCTTTGGATACCGCCCACCGAGGAGTGGGCGATGTGTCATGGTTGGATGCACGTGCGCTGCCTTGCTCTGAACGCTTCCTACGAGCCCCTTACGATGGTGCCCGTTCGCCGGGCGCTACGGCTCGTTATTGACCACAAGGCGGAGATCGTCGAAGCGGACGGTTTGCGCACGGTCTGCAGCGCCTCGCTGGTCGTCCCGCGACCGGCCGTCATCCGACTGGTCCGATTCGTTCACGTGCCACGCCGCTTCCGCCGACAGGTCACCAACACGTTTCTCTTCGCGCGCGATGAGTACCGCTGCCAGTTCTGCGGCCGGAGGACGATCGATCTCAAGTCCCGAGAGTGTCTCACCCGGGACCACCTCGTGCCGATCTCGCGAGGCGGAACGAACCAGTGGACCAACGTTGTGACCGCCTGCTCCTCGTGCAACACTCGGAAGGGCAATCGCCTGCCGACCGAATGCGGGATGCAGCCCCTGCGCGTGCCGCTGGAGCCACACTTTGTCCACCTCACCTGGGCGGTCCGGCGTCTGACGCCGGTGCAGGGGAAGTACATCCGGTTGTTCTACGGCGAGGATACACTGCGGACACTCCAGGGGCTCTAGGGCACACCGCTCCAACGCCGGTGGCGCTTTCCGACCGGACGCTCATCCAACTCCAGCACCATCTCCATGCGTGACGCGGATCTCCTCGAAGCCCGAACGGCGGCGGACCGGCGCCCTTGGCCATGCTGGCTCGCGGGGGCGTCCGCATGAAGAGTCATACCACGTACCTCTGGTTCAATACGAAACGCCGTCAGGAGATCATCGACATCACGGATCAGGTGGCCGCCGAAGTTGACGGCTCCGGGGTGCGGGAGGGGATGGCGCTCGTTTCGGCGATGCACATCAGCGCATCGGTCTTCGTCAACGACCATGAATCCGGGCTGTGGCACGACATTCTCAAATGGCTCGAGGAGACGGTCGCGCCCTGGGACCCCTCCCGGTACCGCCACAACGAGACGGGGGAAGACAACGCTGCGGCCCACCTCCGGAGCCTGACGGTTGGTCACGAAGTCGTCGTCCCGATTACGCACGGCGCACTCGACCTGGGTCCGTGGCAGCGGATCTTCTATGGGGAATGGGACGGCCAACGTCGCAAGCGCGTGATCGTCAAAGTGATGGGGGAGTAACGAGTTGCGGATGCCGGGCGGCGAGTCATCTCGACCCACGCGGCGGCGGCCCCCGGTCGTCTCCGTGATCGAGGGCTGGAGGTCCCATCGCCTCCGGCCCGCAGTCTATTGAGTAATCGTCTAACTCACTGTAGCTTTACAAGTTACCGAATTTTCGGGGGAGGTCTTTGACGACGTACCACCTTGCCGAGCGGTTCGCCGAGATGGTCAGCTTGCACGGGACACGGGAGTGTCTCGTTGCGGGTAGGCGGCGGCTGAGCTATGCGCAGGTGGATGCCGAGGCGGCGGCGTTCGCGGCCGCGCTTCGTGATCTGGGGGTCGAGCCGGGTACGCGCATGGCGGTGGACCTGCCGACCTGGGGAGAAGGGGTGATCGCATTGCTCGCCGCGGCCCGAATCGGCGCGGTCGTGGTGCCGATCAACCCCGCGGCGGGATACCACGAGCTCAAGTACCAGCTCCGACACGCCGAGGCGGCGGTCGCCCTCGCGCCGCAGACCGTTGGTGAGGTGGAGTACCTCGAGGTGTTCGAGGATCTTCTCGCCGACCTGCCCGACCTTCGGCACCTCGTGATGGTCGGCCCGGACGAGATGTGGTACGACGACCGCATCTTCCAGCTCGCGGACTTGATCGCGCGGGGGCGCCGCAACGCGACGCCGCCGGCGGGGGGAGGGAGCGAGGCGGACCCGCTCGCGCTCATCTACACGTCGGGCACGATGGGGAAGCCCAAGGGTGTGCTGCTGTCCCATCGGAATCTCGTGGGCACCGCGCACCAGGTGTGTGAGGCGCTCGCACTGCGGCCGGAGGATCGAGTCCTGTGCGCGGTCCCGCTGTTCACCGTGTTCGGGGTTCACGTTGTGCTGACGACGTTGCTCGCCGGCGCGACGGCGGTCCTGCAGGAACGCTTCGAGCCGGCCGCGAGCCTCGATCTGATTGAACGCGAGCAGCTCACGGTCGTGCACGGCGTGCCCACGATGTTCCAGCTCTTGATGCGAGATGCGTCCTTCGGGAGCCGGAACCTGTCCACCGTCCGGACCGGCATCGTCGCCGGAAGCCCGGTGTCCGCCGATTTGGTGCGGCGCGTCCGGCGGTGGAACGACGTACAGATCGCGTACGGGCTCACCGAGACCGGCCCGACCATTTCCATCACCCGCTTCACCGACGACGAGGATGCGCGCACGCACTCCGTCGGTCGGCCGCTTCCCGATGTGGAAGCGCGGGTCGTGGACATGGTGCGGGGAACGCTGCACGGTCCGGAAGCCGCGGGCGAGTTGGCCGTGCGCGGCCCCAACATCATGGTCGGGTATCACCGGATGCCGGCGGAGACGGAGCGCTCGTTTACGGGCGACGGCTTCTTCCGCACCGGAGACTTGGCCATCATCGACGAGCGCGGCTACGTGACCATCGTCGGCCGTCGCAAGGAAACGATCATCCGCGGTGGGTATAGCATCTATCCGCGAGAACTGGAAGACGTCCTCCGGACGCATCCGGCAGTGGACGACGTGTGTGTGATCGGCATCCCCAATGAGATCCTCGGGGAGTTGGTCTGTGCGTGCGTCGTGCCGGTGGAGGGCGCCATCGTAACGGGCGACGAGTTGAAGACGTTCGCCCGTGACCACGTGGCTGACCACAAGGTTCCGGACCTGGTCCGCTTCTTCGACGCCTTCCCCATGACCGGGAGTGGGAAAGTGCGGCGACAGGAGCTGGCGCAGGTCGTCGGAATGGAATTGAGTACAACGTGATAGAGAATCTGTCGCGGCGCGGCACCGCCGATGCGTATCCAGCGCCCCTGCGCAACGCACCCAATGCCGCACTTCTGATCGACTTCGACAACGTGACGATGGGAATCCGCTCGGATTTCCAGCTCCAACTGAAACGTCTCCTCAACTCCGACGTGTTCAAGAGCAAGATTTCGGTGCAACGGGCGTATGCCGACTGGCGCAGGTACCCGCAATACATCGTCCCGCTCTCGGAGTCCTCGATCGACCTCATCTTCGCCCCGGCGTTTGGGTCGAACAAGAAGAACGCCACCGACATCCGGCTGGCGATCGACGCACTCGAGTTGGTGTTCACCCGGCCGGAAATCGGGACGTTCATCCTCCTGTCGGGCGACTCGGACTTCTCGAGCCTCGTTCTGAAGCTCAAGGAGTATGGCAAGTACGTGATCGGGGTGGGGATCCGCGAATCATCGAGCGACCTCCTGATCCAGAACTGCGACGAGTACTACAGCTACAACGAGTTCACTGGCCTGCTGAAAGAGGGTGAGCTCGAGCATCGGCACCGGGATCCGTGGGCACTCGTCGTCGAAGCGGCCACGCGCATGCAACGGGCCGACGACGTCATGCGCTCGGACCGTCTGAAGCAGGTCATGCAGGATCTCGACCCCGACTTCAGTGAGAAGGACGCCGGATTCAGCAAGTACAGCAAGTTTCTCCAGGAGACCGCGCGGCGCGGGTTGTTACGGCTGAACAAGCTCGACAACGGGCAATACGAGATTCAACTGGGCTCGAACGCGAACGTGCCCCTGGAAGTGGAGCGGCAGGCCGAGGCGCCGACGGACACGCCGGCGGAGAGTCCGCCCCCCCGGCGCCGTGGGGAGCGGGGCCGGGGGCGTTCGGGTGGACGCTCGCCGGCCTCCGAGCAGGGGTTGTCGCTGTCCCAGGCATTTGCGTTGTTGCGGCAGGCCCTGTCGGACATCGGCGCGGTCGGGGAGGAGTCGACCGACGTCGAGCAAACCCGGGAGAAGATGCGCGAGCTGGGGGAGCGTGAGGACCAGCTCTTCGAATCGCGCCGGTTCCAGCGATTCCTGCGGCAAGCGCACGATGCCGGCGTGATCGACCTGGCGAAGACCGAGGACGGTGCGCACCTGCTCACGCTTCGTCCGGAGGTCGCGGCGGCAGAAGGCGAGGGCACCCCGGCGACGGGGAACGGCGAGGGAAGCGGCGACGAGCGGCGGGTTCGCCGTCGGGGGGAACGCGGTGGTCGTTCGCGCCGCGGTCGCCGGCAACGGGAAGACGAATCGCCCGAGCCCGCGCAGCCGGAAACCCCACAGCCCGAGGCCCCGCAGCCGGAGCCCGCGCCGGTCGAAGCGGCGGCCCCGCCCGCGCGCGGGCGTTCGCGAGGGGAGAAGTCGTCCGAGCGAGAGCAGAAACCGTCCGCGGGAGCGGAGAAGTCGTCCTCGGGGCGTCGGAACCCCCGGTTCCGCCGCGGCTCGCGTGGGTCGGGAGTGTCCGCGGGGGCAGCGCCGGCTGGGGCGGAGCAATCGGAAGCGGGAACCCGACAGGACGAGCCGGCCGTGGCCGGACCGGTGACGCATAGCCGCTCGCTCCGTGGGCGGCATGGACGACGTGCGGCACCCTCGTCGGCACCCGGTGGCGCCGCAGCCGATGCACCGCCGGCGGTAGCCGTCGAGGCCCGGTCGGAGACCGCCGCGTCGTCGCGGAGTCCCGAGCCGTCTCCAACGTCCGCCCCGGTTGTCGCTCCCTCGTCCGCTCCCGCGCCTAGGCCGGACGCCATCCGCGCGGAGGCTGGGGCCGATCGGAACGCCGAGGCGGAAGCGTCGGATGTCGCGAGCGGAGGTCTGCTCAAGCGGATGAGCGCGGCGTTGCAACGGGCGATGCTGGGACAAGCGAAAGACGAGGAGCGCGAAGACGGCTGAGTCAGCGATTCTTCCGCCCGGGTTCTACGCGCGCGACACGGTCCGTGTCGCGCGCGGTTTGTTGGGGTGCGTGATCGAGTCCCGCGTTCGCGGGACCCTCACGGCGGGGCGCATCGTGGAGGTGGAGGCGTACGTCGGACCACACGACCCCGCGGCGCATGGGTTTGGCAACCGCAAGACCGCACGCAATGCGGCGCTCTTCGGGCCCCCCGGCACGGCCTATGTGTATTTCATCTATGGTATGCACTGGTGCCTCAACGCCGTGACCGAGCGGGATGGGTTTCCGGCCGCGGTGTTGCTTCGCGCGGTTGAGCCCATGGCTGGCTTGGACGCGATGCGACGGCGGCGCCGTGTGTCGGAGCCGCGGTTGCTGTGCTCCGGTCCCGCCCGACTGTGTGAAGCCCTCGGGATCTCCGGGTCGCTCGACGGCGAGCGCCTCGACGGTCCTCGGCTCCGGATCCGCCGGCGCACTCAACCGCCGGTGGGGATCGAGGTGAGTCCCAGAATTGGGATCCGGCGGGCCGCCGACTGGCCACTCCGTTTTGCGGTGCGGGGGTCGCCATGGACATCGCGCCCGGCACCGCAAAGCGGCACCGGGCGCGACGGTGTGGTGCTGCGGGCGCGACGAGGCTAGCGACCCGTCGTGACGTCTTCCTTGCGGCTTCCGAACGAGTATCGCAACCCGGCAACGATGTTGTGTTGTTCGGAGTTGATCAGGAACGTCTTGGTAGAGGGCACGAATTCGTAGTGTGCGAAGAAGGCCGCCTTGGTGCCCAGCATCAGGTTGAACCCGAAGAGCATGTTGAAGAAAGCCCGGGTGGCGGCGTCATTCGTGAGCGACTGGGAATATTCTTGATCCCCAGGCGCCGCGAACGTCCCCTGGACGGTCGCATCGGTGATGCTGTGAATGGTGAGCCCGGCACCAAGCAACACCTGCAACGGGCCGTTCAGCGGCATCGCCAGAAGGTCGGCCTGGATGTAGCGGCCATTGTCGAATTGGACGCTCCGCGTTCCCGTCCCGGAGGTTGGGTCGGACACGACCGAGGTCGCATTGTCGTACAAGATCTGGTCGTACGACATGAGCAGGCCCATCCGACGGCCCGTGATCAACCAGTGCCCCCCGACCACGATGGCCGTCTGGGCGCTCGTCGTCGTCGGAGTCTCGTAAAACTGGACCCCGCCCTCCGCTCCCCAAAACCACCGATCATTCCAAGGGCGTTGCTGCGCGTGAAGCGGCGCGGCCCCGCACAGCAGGGCAACCCCGAGGAGCATTCCGGTAACTCTCGCCATCGGTCTTTCCTCCGAGCGATCTTGGACGCGAACTGGTGCTCGTCCGCGCCGGCTCACCACGTCGGCCCTGGAGGGCCGGACTGGACACGACTGCCTACACACGGCGCGCCGTTCACGACTTCGGTACGCGCGCCCGCTCAACATCCAAACCCTACGGAACCCACCTGTCTCAGAAACCGAGAGCCGACGGGGGCGGGCCCCCGGGCTCCAAATCCCCCCGAAAATAGGGCGCCACCGCGAAAAACGCGAGCCCCTGGCCGGACGGAGGTCCCGAGCTAGCACATTGCCAACAGGGAGGTTAAGGCCTGAAGTCGCGAAATCACTTGAACGTCCCGGCCGGTCCCAAGCTAGCGCGCGCCGCCGGGATGTCCGTGACGCGGGGCACACCCTGGCGCCCAGCAAGGGTGCGACCGCTCGGTCAGAACCCGGCCTTCGCCCCACCATCGGCGGAGCGAAGACCTGCAGCTATATCATTGTCATATCAATACTTAGATGGCAGGCCCCGTTAGATCAAGCCCAAGGTCCGTCCCACACGCTCAAACGCTCCGAGCGCCTCGTCCAGATCCTCGCGCGTGTGTCCTGCGGAAACCTGGCAGCGTACCCGTGCCTCCCCCTTTGGCACCACCGGGTAGCCGAAGCCGGTCACAAAAACCCCCTCGTCCAGCAGCATTGCACTCATGCGAATGGCCTTGGCGGTTTCGCCGAGTATCACCGGCACGATGGGGGTGTCTCCCGCCAGGGGCTTGAACCCGCGGGCGACGAGCTGCTCCCGGAAGTAGCGGGCGTTCGCGTGCAGCCGGGCCACGAGGTCCGGGTGGGCCTGGAGATGGCGCACCGCCGCGAGCGCGCTGGCCGCCACCGTGCAGGGAAGCGCATTTGAGAAGAGCTGGGGGCGCGCCCGCTGGCTGAGGTAGTCGCACACGGTGGCAGATGATGCGATGAAGCCGCCCGCGGCACCCCCGAGGGCCTTCCCCAGCGTTGACGTGATGATGTCGACCTCGCCCGCGACCCCGTGGTGCTCGGCCGTCCCGCGCCCGTTCGGTCCGAGCACGCCAGTGGCGTGCGAGTCGTCGACCGCAACGACCGCGTCGTACCGTCGCCCAAGCTCGAGGAGGTCGGGCAGGCGGGCGATGTCGCCCTCCATGCTGAAGACACCGTCCGTCATGATGAGGCGGGTACGCTTGTCCCGATGGGCCTGGAGCACCTGCTCCAGGTCCGCCAGGTCCGAGTGCCGATAGACCGCCGTTTCGCACTTGCTGATCACCTTGGCGAGGCGGACGCCATCGATGATCGAGGCGTGGTTCAACTGATCCGAGATGACCACGTCCTCCGGTCCCAGCAGCGTCGCGAACAGGGCCTCGTTGGCGTTCCAGCACGACACGAACGAGAGCGCCGCCTCCGTACCCACGAGCTCGGCGAGCGCCGCCTCGAGGTCGCGATGGACCGTAAACGTGCCGCAGATGAAGCGCACGCTGGCGGTGCCGGCGCCGTACTGCTCGAGCCCCGCGCGTCCGGCGGCTACGACGGACGGCTCGTTGGACAAGCCGAGATAATTGTTGCTCGAGAGGATGATGATCTCCCCACGACCCTCCATCTGCACCCGCGGTGCCTGGGGGGAGGTGAGGTGGTTGAAGCGCTTGTACACGCCGTCGCGGCGGAACTGTTCGATGTCCCCGCGCAGCCGCTGGTCCAGATCCTGATGCATGCGCGCTAGTCTCCGATCTCCAAGATGACCTTCCCGGCCGCTCCCGACGCGATGGCCTCGAGGGCGGCGTCGATCTGCTCGAGCGGGAACCGGTGCGTGACGACCGGCATCGGGTCGAGGTGCCCCGAGCTGAGGAAGGTTCGCATCTGA
>Ga0307424_1000128_pt1 | contig 35327 bp, 34 predicted proteins | sample SalMarWE160320MG_FD_202157 | JGI IMG/M metagenome (GOLD analysis project Ga0307424, IMG submission 202157) | Salt marsh sediment microbial communities from the Plum Island Ecosystem LTER, Massachusetts, United States - WE1603-20 | ecosystem: Environmental > Aquatic > Marine > Intertidal zone >... | reverse complement strand
CGCAAGTCTTCACGCGAGAGCGGCCGGAACATCACCGTCTCGTCCACGCGGTTCAGGAACTCCGGCTTGAACGTCGCCCGCATGAGGTCCATGACCCGCCGCTCGGCGTCCTCGCGATTGCCGTCGCCCGCCTCCAGCAGGAACTGGCTCCCGATGTTCGAGGTCATGATGATCACGCTGTTCTTGAAGTCCACCGCGTGACCCTGGCTGTCCGTGAGGCGGCCGTCGTCGAGGATCTGGAGTAGCACGTTGAACACGTCCGGGTGCGCCTTCTCGATCTCGTCGAACAAGACCACCGAGTACGGCCGGCGCCGCACCGCCTCCGTGAGCTGGCCGCCTTCGTCGTAGCCGATGTAGCCCGGCGGCGCCCCAATCATCCGCGACACCGCGTGCTTCTCCATGTACTCCGACATGTCGAGCCGGACCATGGCCCGCTCGTCATCAAACAAGAACTCCGCCAACGCCCGCGCCGTCTCGGTCTTCCCCACGCCCGTCGGGCCGAGGAAGATGAAGCTGCCGATGGGCCGGTTGGGATCCTGGAGCCCGGCACGCGAGCGACGCACGGCGTTCGCCACGGCCGCGAGCGCGTGATCCTGGCCGATGACCCGCCGGCCCAGCTCGGCCTCGAGCCTGGTCAACCGCTGCCGCTCCGACTCCAGCATCTTCGACACCGGAATCCCCGTCCACTTCGACACGATCTCGGCAACGTCCTCCGCGTCCACCTCTTCCTTGAGGTACTTGGTCCGCTCCTGGATCTCGCCCAAGCGGGACTTCTCGGCCTCGATGGCGTGCTCCAGCTCGGGCACCTTGCCGTAGCGGATTTCGGCGGCCTTCTGCAGGTCGCCCTGGCGGGTCGCTTGCTCCGCCTCGGTGCGCGCCTCCTCGAGCTGCGCCTTCTTCTCCCGCAGCACCGCGATCGCCGCCTTCTCCGCCTGCCATTGCGCCTTCATCGTGCGCGACTGCTCGTCGAGCGTCTGCAACTCACCCTTCAAGGCCTTCAGCCGCTCGCGACTCGCCTTGTCACGCTCCTTGGCGAGTGCCTGCTCTTCGATCCGGAGCTGGATCATGCGCCGCTCCACCTCGTCGATCTCCTGCGGCAGCGAGTCGATCTCGATGCGGAGCCGGCTCGCCGCCTCGTCCACGAGATCGATGGCCTTGTCCGGCAGGTGCCGCTCGCCGATGTACCGGTGGGAAAGCGTCGCCGCCGCTACGAGCGCGTTGTCCGTGATCCGCACGCCGTGGTGCACTTCGTAGCGCTCCTTGAGACCGCGCAGAATGGCGATGGTATCCTCGACCGTCGGCTCGCCCACGAACACCGGCTGGAACCGGCGCTCGAGCGCCTTGTCCTTCTCCACGTATTTGCGGTACTCGTCCAGCGTGGTCGCCCCGACGACGTGCAGCTCCCCGCGCGCGAGCGATGGCTTCAGCAGGTTGGATGCGTCCACCGCACCCTCGGCCTTCCCCGCCCCGACGATGGTGTGCAGCTCGTCGATGAAGACGATGAACCGCCCCTCCTGCGTGACGACTTCGCGAATCACCGACTTCAAGCGCTCCTCGAACTCGCCGCGGTACTTGGCGCCGGCAAGGAGTTGCCCGATGTCGAGCACGACGAGATGCTTGCCCTTCAGCGATTCGGGCACGTCCCCATTCACGATGCGCTGAGCCAGGCCTTCGACGATGGCAGTCTTCCCCACCCCGGGGTCGCCGACCAGGACCGGGTTGTTCTTGGTGCGGCGGGACAGCACTTGCATGACGCGCCGGATCTCATCGTCGCGCCCGATCACCGGGTCGAGCTTCCCCTGCCGAGCGAGATCGGTGAGATCCCGGGTGTAGCGCTCGAGCGCCTGGTATTCGTTTTCGGGCTCGACGTCGGTGACGCGGTGACTCCCCCGCACGGCCTCCAACGCCTGCTTCAGGTCCTCGGCGTTGACCCCACGCTCGGTGAGCACCTGCCGAGCCGCCGTTCCCTTGGTATCGGCAAGACCGATGAGCAAGTGCTCGGTGGACACGTAGGCATCACCCAAGTCCTTGGCGACCTTGTCCCCCCGGTCCAGCGCCTGCGAGAACTCGCGCGCCATGGCGGCGGGCGCACTGGCGCCCTCTTGGGTGGGAAGCCGTTCCACTTCTCGGCGGGCGGCATCGCGCAGCTCGGTGACCGCAATGCCGAGCTTCTGAAGGAGCGGGCGCACGATGCCTTCCTCCTGCTCCAGCAGCACGAGCAGCAGATGCGCGTCGTTCACCACCGGATTCCCGCGCTCCTGCGCGAGCCGGCTCGCTTCCTGAATGGCCTCGCTGGCCTTGATCGTCAGACGCTCGGGACGAATCATCGGGAAGACATCTCCAGAACGTTGGTGGTTGGTGGTTGGTAGTTGGCTGCCTTTGGGCTCTCCATTTGGTGTGGCAGGCGCCGTGCCCATGGCATGCGCAATTCTGACAGACTAGCTGAAGAACCGACAGGTGCCGCCGAAGAAGTCTATCGAGTTGGCGTGCCGGAAGCTGAAACACATGCACCAGCCACGGCTCTCCGCAAACGGCCACCCTCCAACCACCAACCACCACCACGATCAGAGAAGACAAAGCGCGCCGCGGCAAAGCCGCGACGCGCTGGTGAACCCGGTTCGGGGAGTCGAGAGATCACTTCACGATGGTCATTTTCCCCGTGAAGCGCTGACCATTGACGGTCAGTTGATACACATAGACTCCGGATGCGGCCTCGCGGTCGGTGCGCAGCACCTTCCCGTCCCAGTAGGCCTGATACCGCCCGGTCCCGTTCCATTCGACACGCAGATTCTCGAGCGGATCGCCCGAGCCTTGGAGGATCGGAATGGCGACGAGTTGGGCGAGGACATTGTACACGCGCAAACTCACGACCGGCTTTTCGCCACCGGAGAACAACTCCTCCGGCAACGTGAACGGGATCGTGGTTTCCGGGTTGAACGGGTTGGGGTAATTCTGCCCCAGTTCAACCTTTGGGCGCTGCTGCTGCTCTTGCGCCACCGCTGGCGCCGAGGCCGCAACCGTGAGCCCGAGCGTAACGAGCGCCCAGGCAAACAACTTCATTTAACAGCTCCTGTCTGACAACGAAGGTGCGAGATTCGTTCTCCTTAGTTTTGCATGCCGTCCTAACTACCCACCAAGAGACAAGTTAGGAACCGGCAGAACCCTCTGTCAAGCGGGGTCCGGGACGCCGAATGTCCCCTACTCTCGTCGTGTACCCCTGGGCGTCCAACCACTCCAACAGGGGGATCGAGAACTTCCTCGTAAGTCCAAGTCTGGCACGGAGTTGGGCCGGTCCCAGTTCCCCGGTTGCTGCGAACACTGCCCGGATCTCGCGGAGGATCTCGCCCCACTTCTCCGAGTCGAGGTACCGATCCCGGCCCACCCTTGCCGCTTCGCTCACCCGAACGAGGTAGTCGACCACCGGTCGGGCGCCGTGACCAACCGCGGCTTCCAACTCCGCGGCTGACATCCCCTCAGACCCCGCATTGCGCAGCACGTTCCGTACCTTTCGCGCGATTTCCAGACCGGCGGTGTCAAGCGCCGCCTCGTGCGTCGCCAAGCGTACGGTCGCCCCTTCCGCCATCACCTTCCCCACCTCTGCCAACTCGTCGATGACGGCATCCGCAAGCTCGGGATCAGCGGCTTCCCGGCGGAGCGCTTCGCGCGACATCCCGGGCTCGAGCGGCCGGGATTCATGGAACTGGGCGAGCGCCGCCAGGATTCCCTCGCGCGCCCGCCCGACTGCTCCGGTGTCCAGCAACCGCTCGCCGACCGGCTGAATGCCCTGTTCCTCGAGCGCGGTGATCAGCGCGGTTCCGTCGTCCGGAGGGATGCCCAACCGCACCGGGAGGTCGCGCACCGAAAGCCCGCGGACGCCCTTCCGCCGCACGGCTTCCGCCACGCGCTCCGCCGGCGTTCGCAGGAGCGGGCCGAGCGGAGGCGGACGCCGCGGTCGCAGGGCGGGCCATGGGTCGGCGACCGTGCCGCCCCCGATGGTGGTGACGGGCGAATATGATCGCAGCACGACGCGGTCGCCCCAGCGGGCCAGCACGGGTCGCTCGAGGCGCAGGCGAACGTCCCCGGTCGCGCCTGGGGCGACCGCATCTCCGGCGGGGGTGACGCGTGCGAGCACCTCGTTGGTGCCCAAGTGGACGCGCACGCGCGAACGCTGCCTCAAGGCGGCGACCTCGGGCAGCAGGCCAACTTCGACGTCGAGGGTGGAGGTCTCGCGCCAGCCCGGGCCCGCGACGATGACCGAACCGCGTGCGACCGCGTCCCGCGGGAGCCCACTGAGCGCCAGCGCCGTACGGGTGCCCGGTTCGGCCGCGGTCCGCCCCTCGCCATGGGTCTGGATGGCGCGCACGCGCACCCGCAGGTTGCCCGGGAATACGGCGACCTCGTCGCCGACGCGCACCGAGCCGGTCCCGGCGGTGCCGGTGATGACGGTCCCGGTCCCCGCCACGGTGAACGCGCGATCCACCGGCAGGCGAAACAGGTCGTCGGCCCGGCGCTCGGCGGTGCCAGCGGCCGCGGCGGCGAGCGCCGCGCGCAGCTCCGCCACGCCTTCGCCCGTCACGCTCGACACCCCGATGACCTCGGTCCACCGGACTCTGCTCGCCGCCAGGCGCTCGCCAACGTCCGCGCGCACCAGCTGGAGCCACTCCGGCTCGGCGAGATCCACCTTGGAGAGCGCGACGACCCCGGTGCGGACACCGAGGAACTCGAGAATAGCGACGTGCTCCAGCGTCTGCGGCATCACGCCTTCGTCCGCCGCCACGACCAGCAGCGCAACATCGATCCCCGTGGCGCCCGCCACCATCGTGCGCACGAAGTCCTCGTGCCCGGGGACATCCACGATGCTCGCGTCCGCGCCTTCCAAGTCGCAGCGCGCGAACCCCAGCTCGATCGTGATGCCGCGTCGCTGTTCCTCGGCCAGGCGATCGGTGTCGACGCCGGTGAGCGCGCGGACGAGCGCGGTCTTGCCGTGGTCCACGTGACCGGCCGTGCCGATGACGACCCGGCGGCTCACGCCATCCGCTCCCAGAAATCGAGCGCCGGCAGCTCCCGCTCCTCCGCGAGATGGCGCAACACGAAGCGCACCAGCAGGCGCCGGTGCGCGGCGAGGTGCAGGTTCGGAAGGACCGGAACGTCGGCCGACCCAGCGAGAAATCCACGCAGGGCGGCTTGATCGTCTGGTCCGAGTCCGCCGGCGCCGGCGCCGCGCCCGCAGGTGGGACAGAGCAAACCACCGTCCGCCACCGCGAAGGACGCCCGCTCGCCGAGTTCCCTTTCACACCGGACGCATGCCGTGACGGTCGGTGCAAAGCCGAGCACCGCAATCGCGTGCCACAAGCGCGCGAGCGCAACATACGGTACCGTATCCCCGGCACTGGTGGCGAGCGCGCGCACACCATCGGCCAGCGTCTCGTAGACCTCGGGTTGTGGCTCCTCCTGGGCAGACCGAAGCACCAGCTCCGCCAGCGCGGCGGCTCCGGCGAAGCGCCGGAGGTCCGATGCGAGCGTGGCGTGCTGGTCGGTGACGTCGAACCCTCGGAGCGTATGGAGATCGCGATGCGATCGATGGTAGAACTGCGCCACCCCTTCCGTCAGTATTTGCAGCCGCCCACCGAACGGCGACCGCGGGCGCATGGCGCCTTTCGCGATGACGCTCTGCACCCCCAGGTCCCGTGTTGCCAATCGGACCACGCGCGATGTATCGGCGTAGGGGAACGTGCGGAGGATGATGGCGGGCGTGGAGATGAGCATGGATGCTGGATGATAGGGGCAGTGAGGGCAGAAGGGCAGTTAGGGCAGTGAGGGCAGAGACCATTGCAGCGTCCCAGCCGGGTCCGTCGGGTCCGTCGGGACCGTCGGGACCGCCCCTAGTTCCCCGCCCCGAACCGCATCCCCACGAGCACCACACGCCCCGGCGCCGGGAACCCATAGGCCAGGGTGTAGGTCTCGTCGAACACGTTCCGCACTTGCAGCTCCACGGCCGAGCCGGAGAGCATCCGCGCGTGCGCGAACGGACGCACCTCCATCGCGAGATCCACCGTCGTGTAGGCGGGAAGCTCGACCCGCGTGGCGGGATACGCCGAGAAATCCGCGTCGGCGCGGGCACCGGCCCACCGCACGGTGCCGTAGGCGCCAACGGGACCGCGATCCACGCGTACCTTGGCGGAGACCGCGTCCGTTGGCCGCCGCAGGAGGTGCGCGCCGAGTCGGAATGCCGCATCATCCGCGGGGAGGACGCCGGCGTCGGTGACCGCGGTCATGAGATGCGTGTATTGCACCTCGACGCGCAGGCTCACCAGCGGCTCGAGGATGGCCTCGAGCTCCACGCCGTCGGCTTTGGCTGCCGCGACGTTGACATAGTTGGCCCCCGCCAGGCTCACGGGTGAGGCGCTGTACTGGATCAGGTCGCGAAAGCGCTGGCCGAAGTAGGATCCGCTGAGCCGGGCGCGACCGTCCCACATCACGCGTTCCACCCCGGCCTCCCAACTCTCCGCACGCTCCGGCGCGAGGTCCGGATTCCCGACCACGAACCCGCCGCCGAACTGCTCGAAGAACGTCGGCTCCTTGAAGGCGGTCCCCGCGGAAGCGAACGCCCGCAATCCAAACGGCGCCCGCGCGCTCGCGCCAACACGCCATGTCACGAACGTCCCGAAACGCTGGTTGTCGTCGAGTCGGAGCCCGGTGGTGATCGCCAGCGGCCCACGCGTGAAGGCCCCCTGCGCGTAGCCGGCCCAGTTGTGACGCGTCGCATCCGACGCACTGGAGTACGGGCCGAACTCGCTCTGCGACTCGCTGGTGCCTCGGTCACGCTGGTGTTCGTAGGTGGCCCCGGCGGTCAACGTGGTACCGCGCCACGCATCCCAATCGAGCCACGCGTCCGCCGATTGGCGGTCGAGATCGCGCTGGCTGCGGTAGGTGTACACGCCAAGCGTGTCGCCGGGACCGTCGAGCGTGTCGTCGATGCCGCCGCCAATCCCGTTGCTCCGCAACGCCACGTGCGCGCGCGCGCGTGCATGCAGCCGCCGGTTCAGCTGGAATCCAATGGTCGTGACGCGCGTCAGTTGCCGCTGATTGGCATCCACCACGAGACCGGCTCCATCCGTCGGATAGCGCAACGTGCCGCTCGTGGTGCGAAGCGTGACGTCGGCCGAGGTACCGGACGTCGGCGCGACGTGCACGTGCCCGTCGAACGTGGCGTTCTCAAACCCACTGTTCAGGTCGTAGAGACCGTCCGTGGTGCGCCAGGCGGCCGCCACGGCGTACGATGCCCCGCCATCGCCGCCGGCAACCCGCGCATCCAATTCCACCGCGTCGCGGGTACCGGTGCGGGCGTGGCCCTGCACCACCGACCCGCCGCCGCGGGTGAACAGCTGCACGACGCCCGAGACCGCGTCCGAGCCATAGAGCACGCTCGCGGGCCCGCGGACGATCTCGATGCGCTCGACGTTGTCGATGGTGAGGTTGGCGAAGTCGTACGCCCCACCAGGCTCGTTGAGCGGCACGCCGTCCAGCAGCACTTTGACGTAGTCGCTCTCGCCGCCGCGCACGAACACCGACGTGGCCGAGCCGGGTGACCCCGTCTGGACGACAGTGAGCCCGGCCAGTCCTTCCAGCGCCTCCGCCACGGTGCTGACGCCCGACGCGCGCAGATCCGCCGCGGTCAGGACGGTGACGTGCCCCGCTACGCGATTCGCTCGCATCGGCACCCGTGTCGCCGTCACGACGATGGGGTCGAGTGTCGTCGTGTCGCGTGCTTCCTGCGCCGCGAGGGCGCGCATTGGCGCTGCCGCGCACGCAAGAACGACCGCACTCCGCCAGACGATATGTCGATTCATCGAGAGCCTCTCATCCTCATCACGCATAGTGTCCCATGATTTGGTAACGTCTCCTACGTTCGCGAGTGAACTCACGGCTCGGCAGCGGCCCGTGAACGGGCGTGCACATCCCCTCTGCATCGGTAGACGACGCAGAGCCGCGCACGCCGCGTCTCACAGTTCGCCCCGCCGGCCCGCCGGGCCGCCGGCCCGCCGCGGTACCACCTGCACCGCCCCCGCCCACTCGACGATGTCCACCGGCCACGCGAACACGCGCTCGATCACGTCCCGCGTCAGCACGGCGGACGGCGCGCCCTCCGCCACCACCCGTCCCCGGTCGAGCACCGCGATGCGATCTACGAATCGTGCGACGAGGTTCACGTGGTGCGTCACCAGCACCCCCGTGAGGCCGTGATCGTGCACGAGCGATGTGACCAACTCGAACGTTTCCATCTCGTGCCGGAGATCGAGATTCGCCGTGGCCTCGTCGAGCACCAGCACTTCCGGCTCCTGCGCCAACGCCCGCGCCAGGCGGACCCGTTGCCATTCACCGCCCGACAACGCGAGCGTCCAGCGGTCGGCCAGGTGGAGCGCGTCCGCGCGGTGGAGCGCGCGGGTCACCGCCGCTTCGTCGTTGGCGTCGAGCGCGCGGTACGGGCCCGCGTGCGGATAGCGTCCGAGTCGTACGAACTCTCGCACGCGGAGCGGGAACACCGGTTCCTCTCGCTGCGCCACCACCGCCACGCGGCGCGCGAGATCGCGCCGGCGCCACTCATGGACGGGACGGCCGAACGCCGCAACGCTGCCGCTCGACGGTCGGAGCACGCCCAGTACCAGCTGCAGCAGCGTGGTCTTGCCGCTCCCGTTGGGCCCGACGATGCCGAGCAGCGCGCCGCGCGGCACATCGAGGTTTGCCCCGGCCACGGCGTCGTCGCGGGCGCCCCGGTAGCGGTAGGAAACATTCCGCACGGTGAAGATCAGATCGCCCATCGGCGCACCAAGACGGCGAAGACCGGAACGCCGAGCACCGCGGTCACGACCCCGACCGGGAGGCTCAGGGGCGCGAACGCCGTGCGGGCCACGGCATCGGCGGCGGCCAACAGCGCTCCACCGAGCAGAAACGCGGAGGGCAGGAGCTTGGCGTGCGTCGAGCCCCAGAGCACACGGATGGCGTGTGGGACCACGAGCCCCACAAAGCCGATGATGCCCGAGACCGCGACGGCGGCGGCGGTGAGGAGCGAGGCGGCCAGGTACAAACGGCGCTTGAGCGGCTCGACGTCGGCGCCGAGGAACCGCGCGGGCTCCTCGCCGAGCGAGAGCAGATCGAGCAGCCGACGGTCGCGGTACAGCAGGGCGAGCGGCAGGATCGCATAGACCGTGAACACGCCGAGCGCATGCCACGACGCGCCGTCGAAGCCGCCGAGGAGCCAGAGCATGGCGCTCCGGAGCCCTTCGGCGGGAGACAGGGCGAGAATCGCGCCGACGAGCGCGGCGGCGAAGCTCCCGACCACGACGCCACCGAGGAGCAGGACGCGCGTATCGAGCACGGCATCGGCGACGACGGCCAACCGATAGACGAGCAGGATGGCGGCGATGGCGCCGACCGCGGCGAGCGCGGGCACACCCCACGCGCTACTCACGCCCGCGGCAATGGCCGCGACCGCCCCGAGACCGGCGCCACCCGAGAGGCCGAGCAGATAGGGATCCGCGAGCGGATTGCGGACCAGCGCCTGGAGTACCGCGCCGGTGACGGCGAGGCTCCCACCAACCAGGAACGCGAGCAGGACGCGCGGGACCCGCAGGTCGCGCACGATCGCGACGGCCGCGTGATCGCCGTGCCCAAGCAGACCCGCGAAGGCGTCGCCGATCCCGAAGCCCGCGGGACCGACCGCGATGCCCGCGGCCACCGCGAGGAGCGCGAGCGCGACCAACACGACCCAGCGATTCACGGTTCCCCGACCAGTGCCGCGCGCAGCGTTCTCACGGCGTCGAGGGCTCGCAGGCTCGGTCGCGCGAACGCGGTCCCCTCGACGCGAATGAACCGCCGCTCGCGCACGGCGCGCACCGCCCGCCACTCCGGACGCTCGGCCCAATCGGGCTCGCGCCCGCCGGTCATCAGGAGCACGAAATCCGGATCCCGCGCGGCGATGGTCTCGATGGTCACCTGGGCCGACGGTTCGGGAAGGTCGGCGAACACATTGGTCGCCCCGGCAAGCGACACCAATTCATGCTGGAAGCTCCCGGCACCGATGACGACGGGCGGCTGGTCCCAGGTGAGCAGCAGGAGGCGACGCCGCGGGGCCGGGCTCACGTGACGGCGCGCCGAGTCCACCTCGGCCGCGAACCAAGCGGCCAGCGAATCGGCGCGCGCGTCCTGCCCCGTCAACGCCCCCAGCCGGCGCGCCGCCGCGGGCACGTCGGCCAAACGGTCCATCGTCAGGGTGACCGTCGGGATTCCGAGATCGGCGAAGCGGGCCTCCGCCGTGGCGTTGGCGCTCGCGGCGTACAGCACCACGAGATCGGGGTTCCGCGCGGCGACGGCCTCGACGTTCGGCGCGAGCCCGTCACCGACCGACGGCACGTCGAGCGCGGCGGGCGGATAGTCGCACCAGCGCGTCCGCCCGACGACCCGGCTGCCGGCGCCGATGGCGAACAACAGCTCCGTGAACGCGGGAGACAACGACACGACGCGCGTCGCGACGCCCGCCCGAGGCGGGGACGCCGGGGCGCATGCGCTCCAGACCAGGAGCGCGACGGCGAGCCTGCGCGCGGCGCTACCCGGAAACGACACGACGCGCTCGACCGTCGGCTGGCGGCAGGTCGGGCGCGTCGTGCAAGACGTATCCTCGGTCCACCGGCCCTCCCTCGAGGGTGCGGAGTGAGGCGGACGGGAACGTCTCCTGGCTCTGGGCGCAAGCGCGCTCGCCTTCCCGGGTTTCCCCAGTGGCGCGTGAGCGGCTTTCGATGCCCTTCACAGTGGCGGGGCCGCGCCGGATTCCCACCGGCTTCCGTGCTCCGCGTCCGCAATGCAGTTGTCGGATCAGATACTACGGCTGGCCGCTGGCCCGCGCAAGCGCGGCCGCGAGCCGCGCCTTGAGCGCCGCTCGACGCTCGCGGTACGTCGTCTCATCCGTGGGAGTGCGATTGGGTTGCCGGTCGTGTTCGGCATCCAGCAACGCGATTTGGCGCGCCAGCGCGTCGGGCGACTCGAACGGTCGCGTGACGACCGCGTTCGGTCGCCGGCGCAGAATGAACGGCATCGCGAACAACAGCAGCGCGGCGGCAATCCCGACGACGAACAGCGTCACCGTGGACGACCGCATTCCGTGCCGCCCGAAGCGGAACACCATCGCGCCACCGCCCGCGGGCGCGGCGCCATCGAACACCGCGAACTGCGCGTCGTTGAAGACCTGCACGCCGCGCCGCGTCACGGGTCCCTCGGCCACCGTGACCGTGGTGTCCTCGAACAGCACGAGGACGCGTTCCATCCGCTGGTCGATCGGGATCCGCAGCTCGCGACCGGACGGCACGTCGTAGCTGACGATGAGTTGCTTCACCCCTGGCGGAATCGGCGCGGTCACGACGAGACTATCGCCGACGAGCTGCACGGCGTCGGGGCTCAGGTCACCCTGGCCCACGTTGAAGTTCACGGCGCCGCTGGGCACGCGTCCCACCCAAGTCGGTCGCGGCGGCTCCCCGGCCACCCGGGCCACGTGCCCATCGTTCGCCAATCCGATCAGCTCCAGCACCGGGTGGCCACCCGTGCTGCCAGCGCCACGCACGATGATATGCCGCTGCGCCACGGAAATCTCGGGGCTCGTGCTGGACGTGTCGAACACCACCAGCGCGGCGATCGAATCCTTCACCGTGGCGCGGGTCAGCGCTTCGGAGAAGTAGGTGATGCCACGATAGGTCGTGCTGACCATGTAGAGCGCCGCCGAATCCGCGTGCGCGACGCCCAGATCGAAGCGGCCCCGCGCGTTGGTACGCATGGAGTCGCGCGCCCCGCCCGCCGCCATCGTCACCTCGTGCAGCACCACCCAGGCCCCGGGAAGCGGCACCGAGTCCGCCCCACTCGCCACGCGCACGGCGCCGCGCAAGCGGACGCCCTGCCCCGCGGCCGGCGGCGCCGCGATCAGCAGCAGGAGAAGCGGCAGCAACGCCCGGTCAGGGCGTGAACTTGCCAAAGTCCTCGGGATCCAGGTTTTCGAGGTAGGCCTTGAGTTGATCCGCGTCGAGCGGCTCGGCGACATCGCTGGACTCAACCGTTTCGATGGACGAGCGCTCGAGCAGCTCGTCGCGGGTGAAGATCGGCGCGTTGAGTCGCAACGCCACCGCGATGCTGTCCGACGGTCGCGCGTCGATCTGAATGATGTGGTCGTCGCGGTGGATGTGCAGTTCCGCGAAATACGTATTGTCCTTCACCTGCGTGATCGTGACGCGGCGGAGATCGCCGCCCAACCCGACGATCAGTTGACGGATCAGGTCGTGCGTGAGGGGGCGCGCGAACTTCACCCCGGCCAGGTGCATCGCGATGGCGCTGGCCTCGGCCGGCCCGATCCAGATGGGCAGAACCCGCTCGCCGTCCTTCTCCTGCAGGATGACGACCGGAGAGTTGGTGGCCCGATCCAGGCCCAGGTGCGCGACGCGAACTTCAATCATGATGATTGCCGATTACCGATTGGCGATTGGCGAATAGCGATTGCCCTTCCCCGTTCCAGTGCCCTGTTCGGCATTCCCTGTTCTGTGTTCGACATTTCCCCGTCAATACCGGTAATGATCGGGCTTGTAGGGACCGTCGACCGGCACGCCAAGGTACTTGGCCTGCTCGGGGGTCATCTTCGTGAGGTGCACGCCGAGGTGCTCGAGGTGCAGCCGGGCCACTTCTTCGTCCAGGTGCTTCGGCAGCGTCTTCACGACCTTCCCCATGCTGCGGCCATTGCGGTGCAGTTCGAGTTGCGCGAGCACCTGGTTGGTGAACGACGTGGACATGACGAAGCTCGGGTGCCCCGTGGCGCAGCCCAGATTCAGCAACCGGCCTTCGGCGAGCACGAGGACGCTGTGCCCGTCCGAGAAGATCCACTCGTCGTATTGCGGCTTCACGTTCTCATGGCGGATGCCCGGCACTTTCTTGAGCCCCGCCATGTCGATTTCGTTGTCGAAGTGGCCGATGTTGCCGACGATGGCCTTGTCCTTCATGCGGCGCATGTGATTCGCGGTGAGCACCTGGAAGTTGCCCGTGGCCGTGATGATGATGTCGGCGAGCGCGACGACCTCATCGAGCGTCTTGACCTCGTACCCCTCCATGGCGGCCTGGAGCGCGCAGATCGGATCGATTTCCGTCACGATCACGCGGCATCCCTGCCCCCGCAACGACTGGGCGCTGCCCTTCCCGACTTCGCCGAAGCCACAGACCACCGCCATCTTCCCGCCGAGCATGCAGTCCGTGGCCCGGTTCAGACCGTCGAGCAACGAGTGCCGGCAACCGTAGACGTTGTCGAACTTGCTCTTGGTCACCGAGTCGTTGACGTTGATGGCCGGGAAGCGCAGCGTGCCGGCTTCCTGCATCTGATAGAGGCGGTGAACGCCAGTCGTCGTTTCCTCGCTCACGCCGATGATGCCCGCCGCGGTCTTCCGCCAGCGGTCGGGATGCTCCCGCTGCTCGCGGCGGAGCACCTCGAGGATCACGCCCCATTCTTCGGGGTCCGTAGCGGCGTCGAAGGCCGGCACCTTCCCGACCTCTTCGAACTCCGCGCCTTTGTGCACCAGCAACGTGGCGTCGCCGCCGTCGTCGACGATCAGGTCCGGACCGGACCCATCCGGCCAGCGGAGGGCGCGCGACGTGAAGGCCCAATACTCCTCGAGCGTCTCACCCTTGAAGGCGAACACGGGCACGCCCCGAGGGGCGTCCGGCGTCCCGGTGGGCCCGACCGCCACGGCGGCGGCCGCGTGATCCTGGGTCGAGAAGATGTTGCAACTCACCCAGCGGACGTCGGCGCCCAGCTCGGTCAGGGTCTCGATGAGCACCGCCGTCTGCACGGTCATGTGCAGGCTGCCCATGATCTTGGACCCGGCCAGGGGCTTCTCCTTCCCATACCGCCGGCGCAGGGACATGAGTCCCGGCATCTCGTGCTCGGCCAGGCGGATTTCCTTCCGGCCCCACTCGGCCAACTGAAGGTCCTTGACCGCGTGCTCCGTTCCCTTGGTCGCGGGGGTCGTTTGTGCTGGGGACTTCACTGCCGTCATCGATGATCCCTTCTCACGCGGCGCGGCGCGCCGCCTCACGAAGTTGCTCGGCCCGGCAGGTGTCTTCCCAGCCGAAGAACGAAACTTGCCGATCGCCAACCGTTCCCGGCTCCGGCGTCCGCCCGAAATGCCCGTACGCGGCGGTCGGCTGATAGATCGGTTCACGCAGGTTCAGACTCTGAATGATACCACCGGGCGTCAGGTCGAAGACCTCGCGGACCGCGCCCTCGAGCGCCGCCTCCGGAAGCTGTCCCGTTCCGAACGTATCGACCATGACCGACACCGGATCGCGCACGCCGATCGCGTACGCCACCTGCACCTCACAGCGTCGGGCGAGCTTAGCCGCAACGATGTTCTTCGCCACCCACCGCACCGCATAGGTAGCCGAGCGATCGACCTTGGACGGGTCCTTGCCGCTGAAGGCCCCTCCGCCGTGGCGCGCCATCCCGCCGTACGTGTCCACGATGATCTTGCGACCGGTGAGTCCGGCGTCCCCTTGGGGTCCGCCAACCACGAATCGGCCGGTGGGGTTGATGTAGAGCCGCACCGCATCGTGGGCGATGCCACTCGACGCCAGCACTGGCTCGATCACCACTTCCCGCACCGCTTCCTCGAGGGTCTTCCCCGAGATCTCCGGAGCGTGTTGCGTCGAGACAACGACCGCGCGCACGGCGACCGGTCGCAAGCCTTCGTACTCGATGCTGACCTGGCTCTTGCCGTCCGGACGGAGCCACGGCAACTCGCCCGAGTGGCGGACTTCCGCCAACCGCCGGGTGAGCCGGTGCGCGAGCATGATCGGCATCGGCATCAGCTCGGGCGTCTCGTCCGTAGCGTAGCCGAACATCATGCCCTGGTCCCCCGCACCGCCGGTATCCACGCCTTGCGCAATGTCGGGCGACTGGCGGTCGAGGGAGGTGAGGACCGCGCAGGTCTTGTAGTCGAAGCCGGCATCCCCATTGTCGTAGCCGATCCGGCGCACGGTGTCCCGGACCACGTCCGGCACGTGCACGTACGCAGACGTCGTGATCTCGCCCGCCACGACTACCATACCCGTCGTGACCAGCGTTTCGCACGCCACGCGCGCCTTGCGATCGTCCGTGAGGATGGCGTCGAGGACGCCGTCAGAGATCTGGTCGGCGATCTTGTCGGGATGACCTTCCGTCACCGACTCCGACGACATGATGTGCCGGTGTGTCGTCATGCAACCTCATTTCATGCAACGGATTAGGCGCTGGGCTGAGACCCGCTCCGGCGCCTGTGCAAGCTAGCCGCAGACCGAAGGTCGGGCAACCAGCCGGCGTCCACCACGTCGAGATCGACGTGCTCGGCCAGGCGCCCTTCGAGAACATCCAGTGCATCATCCGTGCTCGTCGCCTCGAGCGCCTCGCGAGCGGCGCGTTCGGCGTCGGCGAGCTTCAGGTGCGTAATGAGCCAGCGCACCAGCGGAACTGCGGTGGGCGCCGAGCTCAACTCGCGATACCCGAGCCCAACCAGCAGAAACACACCCAGCGGCTCCGATGCCATCTCCCCGCAGACGGCGATGGGCCGGTTGGCCGCGGTCGCCACCTCGCGCAGCTGACGCAGCTGCCGCAGGATCGCCGGATGGAACGGACTGAAGCGCTCCGCGAGGCGCGCGTTCCCGCGATCGACCGCGAGCGTGTACTGCGTGAGGTCGTTGGTGCCGACGCTCAGAAACTCCGCATCCCGCGCCAGCTGGTCGGCGATGGCCACGGCCGCGGGCGTTTCCACCATGATGCCGACGGGCAGGTCCGGTGCAGCCGCGAGGCCGTCGCGCGCCAGTTCTTCGCGCGCCTGCGCGATCAGGGTGCGTGTTTGGCGAATCTCATTCAACTCGATGACGAGCGGCAGCATCAGCCGGATGTCACCGTCGCAGCGCGCGCGAAGCAATGCCCGGAGCTGGGTGATGAACACCTCCGGCCGGTCCAGGCAGACGCGCAGTGCGCGCCACCCGAGGAAGGGGTTGGCCTCGGGGGAGATGCGGAACGCCGCGGGGAACTTGTCGCCGCCCACATCGTAGCTGCGCACCGTGACCGGCAGCTTCGGGAATCGCCTGGCGACCCGCTGGAAGTACTCGGTCAACTCCTCCTCGGTCGGGAGTGCCGCGCGCCCCACGAGGAGGAACTCCGTGCGCATCAGCCCGACGCCCTCGGCGCCATGCTGCACCAGGGCATCCAGCTCCTCCGGCAGATCGAGGTTGCCACGCAGCCGCACCTCCGTCCCTTCGATGGTCGCGGCGGGCTCGTGCGCCACGCGGTCGAGATCCGCGAGCAGCGCCAAACGGCGCGTCTCGAGCCCGCGGGCCGCGCCCACCTCGTGGGCGGACGGGGAGATGAGGACCGTGCCCCGCGTGCCATCCACGACCACTTCGCGCCCGGTCGGGATTCGGTCGAGCGCGTGGGACAGGCCCATGATGCACGGCAACCCCAGACTGCGGGCCAGGATGGCGGCGTGGGCCGTGCGCGTCCCCTCCTCACTGACGAAGCCGATCACCCGGTCGCGCTCGAATTGGACCGTGAGGCCCGGCGTCAGCTCCCTCGTGACGACGATCACCGGCCGATCGCCAATTTGCAGATCTTCGGCATTGGCCCGACCGAGCAACTCGTTGAGCACGCGCAGTTGCACCGAAGCGAGATCGACGACCTTCTCGCGGAGTGCCCGGCTGGGCGATGACTCCCACAGCGCCCGCACCTCGAGCGCCTTGAACTCGAACGCCCGCTCCGCCGCGAGTTGATTCTCAAGGATCAACTGCTCGACCTCGCGCAGGAAGTCGCGATCCTCGAGCATCATGATCTGGGCGTCGAAGATCTTCGCCTCCTCGGCCCCGACGCGCTCGCGCGCGCGGGCCCGCAACCGCTGGAGGGCCTGGCGCACGATGCCAACCGCGTCGTTCAGGCGACGCACCTCACCGTCCACGGCGTCCGGCGGCACCAGCCGATGCGGCACGTCGGGGGCTTCGATGCGGAGCACGAGCGCCGGGCCCACGGCCACGCCGGCAGAGACGCCGATGCCTTGCAGCAGGCGCTGGGTCATGTGGTGTAGGCCTCGTCGAAGCCGCGTCGTACGAGATCGACGAGCGCGGCCAGGGCCGCCTCCGCGTCGTCCCCGTCGGCCTGGATGCGAATCGAGCTGCCGCATTCGGCGGCGAGCGTCATCACGCCCATGATGCTCTTGCCGTTCACCACCTGGCCGTCTTTCTCCACTTGGACCTCGGCGCGGAAGCGGGACGCCAGCTTCACGAACTCGGCGGCCGGCCGGGCGTGCAGGCCCAGCGGGTTGATGATCGGGACGACGCGCTCGGCCGTCACCATGCCGTCCCCACGAGCACCGCGAGCGCGGCCAGCAGCCCGAGCCGGACGGCGCCGAGGCGCGGGGCGACCCAGCGCAGCACGATCACCCCCACGATGGCGGCCACGGCCGTTGCCGTCCAGCCGGCCACATCGAGATCGCCCGCCAGCCGATGGGCGACGAGCGGGAGCGCGACGCCGATGGCGCCAGCGGCGAGCGGCCCCACGAGCCGCAGCGCCGTCGTGAGGAACGGCGCTCCGAGTGCCCGGCCCACCTTGGTGCCGTACCGCCAGCCGGCGCGGAGTCCCCACAGGCGGAGCGCGATGTGCGGCACGTTGTAGAGCGCGAGCAAGGCTGCGGCGCCGATGCCGGCGGGCGCGTCCGCCGACAGCGCAAGCCCCACGGCCGACGCGGCCGGCAGCGTTCCCGCCCAGACGAGCCGGTCACCGATGGCGCCGAGCGGTCCCAAGAGCGCCGTGCGCAAGCGGTCAGTTTGCTCGCCGGGGACGTCGTCGTGCTCGGCCCGCGCCAACGCGCCGGCCGCGAGCCCCGCAAGGTAGGGATGCGCGTTGAAGTAGCGGGTGGCGCGGCGCATCGCGTCGCGGTACCGCGCTCCCGTCCGCCCGCCCGGGAGGCTGCGGAGCATGGGCTCGCTCGTGTACGCGAGCCCAATGCCGATCATGCGCTCGTAGTTCCAGCACGCCTGGACCGTGAGCAGGCGCAGGCCCGAGCGCACGATCGCGCTCACCGAAGGAGCAGCCATGCGATCCCCCCGAGGAGCCCGATCCCCAACCAGACATATCCCGCACGACCGCCGCCCAGCCGTTTGCCGTTCACCGCCGCGGTCGCCAGCCCGACGCCCACGAGGACGGCGGTGAGCAGCTCGCGGACGCGGACGGCCGACGGGGTCCAGTGGCGGAGCACGTAGGCCAGACCGAGACCGAACGCGGTGAGCAGCAACGCGCGCACCGCGTCCCGCGCGATGCCCGCGAACTGCGCGCTGGTCACCGCGTGCACATCGCCTTCGTCCAGGCGCGCGGCAAGCCGTCGGACGTGGCGGGTGTTCAAGCGGCGCAGCGCCAGGATGCTCCAGTCGCCGACATAGGCGGTGAACAAGCCGACGATCACGGCGGGACCGATCAAAATGGGCGGCACGCCTTCGGCAGCGACGGCGGCGGCGACCGCGGCGGGCCCGAAGTCCGGATACCGCGCGCCGCCGACCGCGAGCACCTCCAGAGCGTACAACTCCAGCACCATGCCGACCAGGACGCCGGCGGTGGGGTCCCCCACGATCACGCCGGCAACGGTGGCGGCCACCAACGGCCGCGCAACCATCACCTGCAGCACACTCACGAGGTCGATCCCGGCGATCATCCCCCAGGCCCCCAGCGCGCTCAGGGTCAACAGGCTCACCGCAGGACCTCTCGCAGCGGCACGGGCGCCGCCGTCGGGACGTCCTGCGCGGTCACCGCCACCCCGCGCTCCGCGAGCCCGCGAAGCTGCGCGACTTCCTCCTCCGTGAGGAACAGGTAGCGGAGACACTCGTGGCGGCCCGGTCCCTGATGAATCCCTCCTAGGTTGACCCGCGCCACCGGCGCCACCTGCGCAAGCTGCGCCAACGTCTCGATGTTTCCGACCAGCACGAGCGTGTGTCCTGCATCCTTCTCCCAGCGGGGGAACGCCTCGCCGGCCTCGGCCACCGAGACGAACTCAATCTCCATGCTGCCGGGCACGCCCATCCGATAGAGGTCTTGCTCCCAAGTGTTGGCCCGAACGACGTCGTCCACCAACACGATCCGCCGCAGCTTGAGCGTGCGGCCCCATCCGATCACGACCTGCCCGTGCACCAGCCGGTCGTCCACCCGCACGAGCAGGCTCACCGCGTCAGGACCCTGAGAGCCCGCGTCCCCGTCTGGACCGCGCGGTCCGCCGCGTCCCCGGGAGGGAGATCGCGGTGGTACAGGAAGTCCACCAACATGGCGAGACTGACGCCGGCGACCACCGCGACGTTCTCGTGCGAGCGGAAGTAATGGGCGGACGCCTGGAGACAGCTCCCGCTGGGGAGGTCCACAAAGACCACGGCCGGACTGTCGCCGACCGCCTCGGCCACTCGGGCTTCGAGCAGCTCGCGGCTGCACCCCTCGTTGCTCACCGCCACCAGGCCGTCGGTGCGGCCCGAGATCCGCTCGACGGCCTCCACGAGCGCGCTGGCGAGGCCGGCGTGTGAGACGACCACGCCGCGGAGCGGCTCACTCATTGTCTTCGCTCAAGTACTCGCGGAGCTCGCGTTGCTCGGCCATCCGCTTGATCAAACGATCGTTGAAGGCCCGGGCGGGGTCGTACCCACTGTACCGCAGCAGGTGGTTCATCGCCACCACTTCCGAGATCACGGTGATGTTCTTCCCCGGGTTGAGCGGGACCACCATTTTCGGTATTTCCACACCGAGAATCGTGGTGGTGTGCATGTCGAGACCCGTCCGCTCCACCTCCAGCGTGCTGTCCCACACCTGCAACTCCACCACGACCTCGATGCGCTTCTGCTGGCGCACGGACCGGATGCCAAACAGCGCGCGGACGTCCACGAGCCCGATGCCGCGGATTTCCATGTAGTGGTGAGACAACTCGTGGCCGCGGCCGATCAGGATGTCACCGCCGCGCCGCACCACGTGGACGACGTCGTCGGCCACGAGCCGGTGACCGCGTTCGACCAGGTCGAGCACGCATTCGCTCTTGCCGATGCCCGACTGGCCGACGAACAGCAGACCGACGCCATACACGTCCGCGAGCGAGCCATGGACGGCGACCCGGGGCGCGAATGCCTCCTGCAGGAACGGCGTGATGCGCTGGTAGAACTGCGCGGTCTTGAGTGCCGACCGCATCACGGGCACGCCCCGCTCAGTGGCGACGGCAATCAGATCGTCGGGCGGGTCCTGGTCCTTGGTGATGAACAGGCACGGCGTATCGAGCACGAAGAACGTCTCGAGCGAGGTCCGCCGCGCCTCGGGGGTCAGCGAGTTCAAATAGGCGACCTCCGTCTGGCCGAGCACGTAGAGGCGCTTGCTGGCAAACCGCGCCGTGAATCCCGCCAGGATCAATCCCGGACTCGAGATCTCGGGCACGGCGATCTCCCGCTCCAACCCGAGGTCGCCGGTCAGGACCTCGAGGTGGAGCGTTTCGCGCTTCTCCGCGAGGAGATCGCGGACGGTCAGAGGCATCAGATCACGTCGCGGGCTGGCGCCGGGGCCGCACAGCCGCCTTCTCGAGCTGCGTGCGCAGCTTCTCCGCCGCGCGGTCGAGCGCCGTCCGGAAATCGGTGGCTTCCGCCGTGGCCACCAGGGTCTGGCCGCGCGGCAACCACATCTTCAGCTCCGCCACGTGGCGTTGATGGTCTTCGTCGAACACGATCTCCATCCGTTGGGGTCGGTGAGCCATGCGGGCGAGTTTGTCCGCCACCTCAAGTGCCCGTTCCCGAACGTCGTCCGGAATCTCGCAGTGCCGGGCGGTGACCGTGGTTTGCACGGACGTTACTCCTTTCCCCCGCGCGCTGAGGCGCGGATGAGGGCGTCGAGGTGATCGGCCGTTTGGTGTGCCGCCGCGTCCCACGAGAGGGACTCGGCGAACGCGCGGCCACCCCGGCCAAGGCGGGCAACCAGCGCGGGATCGCGGGCGAGTCGCAGCAGGCCCGCCGAGAGGGCCTCGGGATCGTCGCCGGGGACGAGCAGGCCCGTCTCCTCGTGGCGCACGGATTCCCGAAGCCCGGGGCTGTCGGAGGCAACGGCCGGCGTGCCGCAGGCGGCTGCCTCCACGTTGGTGATTCCCCATCCCTCCTTGAGCGAGGGGAAGACGGTGGCCCAGGACCGACGGAGCAGCGTCCGCTTCTCCTCCTCGGAGATGAACCCGAGAAACCGAACCCCTGCCCCGAGACCGAGCGCTCGGCTCAGCTGCTCGAGCCGGGAGCGGTCGTCGCCCTGCCCCGCAATCTCGAGGCGAAGATCAACGCCGCTCCGGCGTGCGATCGCGATGGCGCGAATGGCCGTTTCCACTCCTTTATAACGCTTCAGCCGTCCCACGTACAAGAAGGTCGGCGTGGCCGCCCGGGGGGTGCCGGGGTCTGGGGTCAGCCGGGCCGTATCCACCCCAGGATAGACTACCCGGATGCGGTCGGCCGCGATCCCTCGGGCGACCAGATCGTCGCGGGTGGAATCGCTGATCGCATGGAACGCCGCTTGGCGGTACACCGCGGGAATGGCCAACTCCGCCGCCCACACGATCGTCGCGATCGGCCACGGCGCCTCCCGGAACGCGGTCGTCCCGAACAGATGCGGGATGATGACGTACATCGGCAAGTGCGTGACGAGCGGCAGGTAGAGCGGCAGTTTGTTGATGTCCTCGACCACGACGTCGTAGGCCATCTCGCGCAAGGCGCGACGCACGGCCCCTCGTCCGCGCACCGCGAAGCTGTGCCGGCCGCCCACGCGGCGCACCGCGATCCCCCGCACGGTGACCCGCGGCGCCGCCCCTCGCCACCCGCTCGTCACCATCGTGACCGTGTGCCCGGCCGCCGCCAGCCGGCCGAAGATCTCGAAGAAATGGACCTCCGCGCCGCCCGCCTGCGGGTTCTCGAGATCCAACCAGTTGACGGCGAGAATCCTCACGCGCGTCCCAGGCGTCGCGCCAGCGGATCGAGCACGCCGTTGATGAGCGGGGGTGACTTGGCGCCCGCGAACCAGCGCGCCAGCCGCAGCGCCTCGGAGATGATGACCGCGACGGGGAGATCCGAGGTGAGGATCTCGTGGGCGGCCAGCCGCAGGATGTTGCGCTCGTTGATCCCGACGCGCTCGAGCCGCCAGCGCGCGAGGTCATCCACGATGCGGCTGTCCAGCTCCGCGGCGTGATCCGCCACCGCCTGCGCCAAGATCTCTCCGCGCTCCCATTCGCGTTCGCGCCCGCGGTGGATGTCATACAGCCGTTCCGCCACGGCATGGAGCGGCCGGCGGCCGCCCACGTCCCATGCGTAGAGAATCTGTAGGGCGCGGGCCCGCACCCGCGTCTCAAGACGCAGCATCGCCGCCCGCGAGCCGGGCAAGCGCCCGCGCCGACTCACACGCGGCGTCCGCGGCTTCGGCACCCTTGTTCCCGTTCGCCCCGCCCGCCCGGGCGAGTGCCTGCTCGAGCGTGTCGCACGTGAGGACCCCGAAGCCCACCGGCAGTCCGCGATCGAGCGCCACCTGCCCCAGCCCGCGCGTCACTTCCGCCGCGAGCACGTCGAAATGCGGCGTCTCACCGCGAACGATGGCCCCCACGGCCACCGCAACGTCATAGCGCCCGGACAGCAGTCCGCGATCGACGGCGAGCGGTAACTCCCACGCGCCGGCCACCCACACGAGGTCCACGCGCGTGGCGTCGTAGCCGCGCGTCGCCAGCGTCGCGACCGCGCCATCGGCCAGCCGGCGCGTGACGCCCTCGTTGAAACGGCTCGCGCAGACCAGCGCTCGCCCCACCGTCGCATCTCCCATGGCGGCGGTCAGTCGGCGAGGAAATGGCCGAGTTTGTCGCGCTTCACGGCGAGGTAGGTGCTGTTCTCCGTCGTTGCCGTCGGAATGATGGGCACGCGCGCCGCGATCACGAGACCGTAGCCGTCCAATCCCACGACCTTGCGCGGATTGTTGGTCAGCAGGCGAATGGACGAGAGACCTAGATCGAGTAGAATCTGCGCACCGATGCCGTAGTTCCGGAGGTCGGGCGCAAAACCGAGCTTGACGTTGGCCTCGACCGTGTCATGCCCGCCGTCCTGCAACTCGTACGCGCGGAGCTTGTTCAGCAGGCCGATGCCGCGGCCTTCCTGATCGAGGTAGACGACCACCCCCCGCCCTTCCTCAGCGATCATGCTCATGGCGCTCCGCAGCTGCCAGCCACAATCACACCGCTCGGACCCGAAGACGTCGCCGGTGAGGCACTTCGAGTGAATCCGCACCAGCACGTCGTCTTTGCCGGCCACGTCGCCGTACAGGAGCGCCACGTGCTCCGCGTTGTCGAGATCGTTCGTGTACCCGATGATCCGGAATCCGCCGGCCCCCGTGGGGAGGCGCGCTTCCGCCGCGCGGTGCACGAGTCGCTCGTGCTGCAAACGGTATGAGACCAGCTGCGCCACGGTCACCAACGTCAACCCGTGTTCGGCGGCAAACCGCTCGAGCTGGGCGCGGCGCATCATGGTCCCGTCGGCCGCGAGTACTTCGCAGATCACGCCGGCTGGATAGCATCCGGCCAGGCGGGCCAGGTCCACGCTCGCTTCGGTGTGCCCGACGCGTTGGAGCACACCACCCGGCCGCGCCCGCAGGGGGAAGATGTGGCCGGGACGGCGGAGGTCGGACGGCACCGTAGCCGGATCGATGGCCACGCGGACGGTCTTGGCACGATCGGCCGCGGAGATGCCCGTCGTCACGCCGAACCGCTGATCGGCGTCGATACTCACCGTGAACGCCGTCTCGTGCAGCTCGGTGTTGGTCTCCGTCATCTGCTGGAGACCAAGGGCCGCGGTGCGCTCCGGCGTCAGCGAAAGGCAGATGAGCCCGCGGCCGTGCGTCGCCATGAAGTTGATCATGTCGGGCGCCACCAGCTCGGCCGCGCCAACCAGGTCGCCCTCGCACTCGCGGTCTTCGTCGTCCGCCACGACGACGAGCCTGCCGTTCCGAATGTCCTCGATGGCCTGTGCGATGGTCCCGAATGGCATACCGGTCTATCCCTTCCGGACGAGCTGGCGCACGTACTTGCCCAGCATGTCCGCTTCGATCTGGACTTGGTCCCCGACCCGACGATTGCCCAACGCGGTGCGCTCCATCGTGAACGGGATCAACCCGATCTGCACCGTGTCCGGCCCGAGCATCGCGCTGATCGTCAGGCTCACACCATCCACCGCGATCGAGCCGTGGGGAATGGACAGCTCGGCCACCTCGGACGGGAGTCGGATGTCCATGAGCCACGCGTCTTCGGACTCGCGCATCCCGACGATCTCGCCCAAGCCGTCCACGTGTCCCTGCACGAAGTGGCCGCCCAGGCGCTCGCCCACCGCCAGCGCGCGCTCCAGGTTCACCCGGTCCCCCGGCTGGAGCTGCTCGAGGCACGTGCGACCGCGCGTGGTCACGATCACGTCCACGCGAAACGCGCCGGCTTCCTGCGCGACCACCGTGAGGCACGCGCCGTTGACGGCCACACTGTCGCCGATGCCAAGGTCGTCGTAGGGCGACCGAATCGTGAGCGCGAGCCATCCCGGCCCCCGCTCCGCCGCCACCACCTCACCCACCGCCGTCACGATTCCTGTAAACATGGCTCTCTATCCACCACTAGTAAGGTATCTCCGCCCAGCGTCCGTCGCTCGCTCACGGCCCACGCCGCGGCGTCCTCGAGGCGAACGCTCGTTCGGGCCGTCCAGGCGGGCGTGCCCTGCCCCAACCAGCGCGGCGCGGTGACCCGATACACGCGGTCCACTAGGTTGGCGTCGAGCAGCGCACCGACCAGCCGGCCGCCGCCTTCCACGAGCAGCGTCCGGATGCCGCGGGCGCGCAACCGGCGCAGCGCCTTGGCGGGGGTCGGGGCGGCAAGCACATCCACCCCGGCCGGGGCCAAGGTGCGCTCCCGCTCGGCCTGGACATCCGCATGCACCACCGCAATGGCGGGGCCACCGGCGTCCCGGGCAAAGCAGCGCAGCGTTGCGGGCACGTCGCCGTTACCCGCGAACACGATGCGCGCGGGAGGCACGCGCGGCGTCACACTGCCCCGTGCCGTGAGGGATGGATCATCCGCCAGCGCGGTGTTGCGGCCCACCGCGATGGCATCGAATCCCGCACGAAGCCAGTGGACCCAATCGCGTGCGTCAGACCCCGTGATCCACTGCGACCGCCCCTCGGCGTCCGCGATCAATCCGTCGAGCGTCGTGGCGAGCTTCACCGCCACCCAAGGGCGGTCGGGCCGGAGCGCGCCGCAGAGGAAGCCGGCGTTCAGCGCGGCCGCCTCCGCCGCCAGCTCCCCCACGGTCACGTCGATCCCGGAAGCCTGGAGCTGCTCCACCCCGCCGCCCGCGTCCGGCGTGGGGTCACGCAGCGCTACGACGACGCGCGCCACGCCGGCGGCGATCAGCGCGTCCGTGCAGGGCGGCGTCTTGCCGTGATGCGCACAGGGTTCCAGCGTGACGACACAGGTGGTACCGGTGGGATCGTCACACGCCGCGAGCGCCACGGCCTCCGCGTGCGGACCGCCGAATTCCTCGTGCCACCCTTCACCGACGATCCGGCCATCCCGCAACAGCACCGCACCCACCAGGGGGTTGGGCGCGACGCGACCCCAGCCCCGCACCGCGAGGTCCATGGCGCGCCGCATGGCCTCGCGCTCGGTCATCGTCACCGCACGACCTTCACGCCGTCGCCGGCCACGACCTCGCCGATCACCCACGTCTCCACGCCCGCCGCGGCGGCCGAGTCCTGGAGCGCGGACACGGCATCTTTGGTCGCGACCGCGATCATCCCGACGCCCATGTTGAACACGCGGTCCATCTCGTCCGGTGTCACCCGTCCCGCCTGCTGGAGGTACGCAAACACCGGCGGCACCGGCCACGCGCCGGCGCGCACGACGGCACCGCACCCTGTCGGGAGCGGACGCGCGAGGTTCCCCGGGATGCCCCCACCAGTGACGTGCGCCAGCGCGTGCACGCGTTCCAGCACCGGCGCGAGCGCGGCCCAGTAACTCCGGTGCACGGTGAGAAGGGCCTCGCCGAGCGTCCCGCCCAACTCGGACACGTGGGCGTGCACGTCGAGCTTCAGGTCGTCGAAGAGAATGCGACGGGCGAGTGTGTACCCGTTGGTGTGGAGACCAGTCGCCGCGTAGCCGAGCAGCACGTCGCCGGGACGCACGCGGTCGCCGTGAATGGCCTGTAGCTCCGGCACGACCCCGACGATCGTCCCGGCAAGGTCGTAGTGCCCGGCGTGATACAGATCGGGCAATTGTGCCGTCTCGCCGCCCACGAGCGTCATGGCGTGGTTGCGACAGCCGCGGGCCACGCCCTCGACCAACAACGAGACGGTCTCGACGCTCATCTCCGCCGTGGCGATGTAGTCCAGGAACGCGAGCGGGCGGGCGCCGTGGACGAGGATGTCGTTCACGCAGTGATTGACCAGGTCTTCGCCAATCGTGTCGTGGACGCCGGCCGCGATGGCGACGAGGACCTTGGTGCCCACCCCGTCCGTGCTCATGACGAGCACCGGATCGGCGACGTCCGCGGGCACCCGCAGCATGCCGCCGAAGGCCCCGGGCAGGCCGCGCGCCAGATCGGTGCGCGTGGATCCAATGGACGAGATGATCCGCCGCTTGGCGGCGTCGGCCGCGTCCAGGTCGACGCCGGCCTGCTGATACCGGTCGGTCACGCGGACTCCGTCACCGGCGGCATGTCGAAGCGGACCAGCTCGCTGAAGGCGCGCACCCGTTCGGTGACCTCGTCGGGCGTCAGCTCGTCGAACCGATCCACGGAAAAGGCCTCGACGGCGAACGAGCCCATGGCGCTCCCATAGACCATGGCCCGGCGCAGGTTCTCGCCCGACGTGTCGCCGGAACGCGCAACGTGCCCGAGGAACCCACCGGCGAACGAGTCGCCGGCGCCGGTGGGATCGAACACCTGCTCCAACGGATAGGCTGGCACGTAGAAGATGCCGTCCGCGCCCACGAGCACCGCACCGTATTCGCCTTGTTTCACCACCACGAACCGCGGCCCATGCGTGAGAATCCAGCGGGCCGCACGATAGATGTTCCAGTCACCGGAGAGCTGGCGCGCCTCGGCGTCGTTGACGAGCAACACGTCCACGCGTCGCAGCAGCTCCATCAACACGTCGCGCTTCCCCTCGATCCAGTAGTTCATCGTGTCGCACGCTACGAGCGCGGGGTCGTCCACCTGATCCAGCACGGAGATCTGCAGCTCGGGATCGATGTTCCCCAGGAAGACGTGGCGCGCGCCGCGGAATTCCTTCGGGATCTGCGGCTTGAACTCGGCGAACACCCCGAGCCGCGTCTCCAGCGTCTCCCGATTCTGGAGGTCGTAGGAGTATTTCCCCTTCCAGCGGAAGCTCTCCCCTTGGGCGTGCTCGACGCCCGTGAGGTCGATGCCGCGCTTGGTCATGCGTTCCAGCCGGTCCATCGGGTAGTCGTTGCCGACCACGCCGACCACCTGCACCGGATGCAGCAGGGAGGCCGCCATGGAGAAGAACACGGCCGAACCGCCGAGCGCGTCGGCGGTGGAGCCAAAGGGGGTTTGAACCGAATCGAGCGCGACGCTGCCGACGACCAGTAATGACATGCCTTACATCCGTTCCGGGGCGGTGATGCCCATGAGTCCGAGGGCGTTGGCGAGCACGAGCTGGACCGCGCGGGCGAGCATCAGGCGGGCGTGCTCGATCGGCTCGGGCTCGCCGAGGACCCGGTGGTGGTGGTACCAGCCGTTGGCCGCGCGGGCCAACTCTTCGAGGTACGCGATGATGCGGTGCGGCTCGAGCGCATCGGCGGCGCGCTGGACGACGCTCGGGTAGTCCGCGATGAGCTGGAGCAGCGTTTGCTCCAAGTCCGCGGTGAGCACCGCCGGATCACCGAAGTCGGGGCCGATGGTGGCGGGATCGCGTTCCGCATTGCGGAAGATGCCCGCCATACGCGTGTGCGCGTACTGCACGTAGTAGACCGGATTCTCGTCGGACTGCTTCTTGGCGAGGTCCACGTCGAACACGAACTGCGAGTCGGCGCGGCGCATGAGAAAGAAGTAGCGCACGGCGTCCGCGCCGACCTCGTCTACCAGGTCCCGCACAGTAACGTAGCTGCCGGCGCGCTTCGAGATCTTCACCTCTTCCCCGCCCTTCATGACGGTGACCATCTGGTGTAGCACGTACTCCGGGTAGCCCACGGGGATGGTCAGCTCGAGCGCCTGGAGGCCGACGCGCACGCGGGTCACCGTGCTGTGGTGATCGGCGCCCTGCACATTGATGGCGCGGGTGAAGCCGCGATCCCATTTCGTGACGTGATAGGCGACGTCAGGTACGAAATAGGTATAGCCGCTGCCCTTCTCCGCGCTCTTCCGCATCACGCGGTCCTTGTCGTCGCCGAAGTCAGTGGTCCGGAGCCACAGCGCGCCGTCCTGCTCATACGTGTGTCCGGCTGACGCCAGGCGGCGCACGGTATCCTCCACGTGCCCCTCGGCGTAGAGCGACGACTCGAGGTAGTAGACGTCGAAGCTGACTCCGAGGGCCTTGAGGTCGCCGTCTTGCTCGTCGCGCAGTGCGGCCACCGCGAAGCGGCGCACGGCCTCCTGGTCGGCCGCGTCGGGGTCGTTCGGGCATTCAGCGCGATAGCGCTCCGCGAGATCGCGGATGTACTCCCCGTGGTAGCCGCCTTCGGGAATCTCGACGTCGCGGCCCACCAGCTGTTGCACGCGCGCCTGGACGCTGCGCACGAGGTTCATGATCTGCGCGCCGCCGTCGTTGTAGTAGAACTCGCGCGTCACCCGCCAGCCGGTGCGCGCGAGCAGCGCCGCGATGGCGTCGCCGAGCGCGGCCTGCCGTGCATGACCGACGTGGAGCGGGCCGGTGGGGTTGGCGGACACGAACTCGACGTTCACCGGGCTCCCCTGGCCGGTGTGCGAGCTGCCATAGTCGGCCGCGCGCGCGAGGACCGTGCGAATCACCGAGGCGACCGCCGCACCGGCGAGGAAGAAATTGATGAATCCGGGTCCGGCGATCTCGACCTTGTCGATCAGGCCCGCCGGCGCGTCGAGCGCGTCCACGAGCGCCTGGGCGATGTCGCGGGGCTTCCGTCGGAGCGGCTTCGCGAGTTGGAGCGCCAGGTTGGTGGCCACGTCGCCGTGCGCGTCCTCGCGCGGGCGCTCCAGTCGCACCTCGACATCCGCGACGCCGAGCTTCCGGGCAGCGGCCTGGAGCGCGGTGCGGAGCTGATCCGTCCCGGCGGTCAGTGGCCCGATCCCTTCGCCCCTGCGTCGGGCTTCTTCCCTTTGGGGGCGGTCGAGTCGGTCGAGGCGGACCCGCCAAGCGCCTTGTCCGCCTTGTCCGCCTTGCCCGTCTTGTCCGTCTTACCCATCTCGGCCGCCCTACCCGCTTTGTCCGCCTTCTCCCCCTCGCCCGTCTTGCCCGCCTTCTTGTAGTCGGTGATGTAGAAACCGGAACCCTTGAACACGAGCCCCGCGCCGCCAGTGATGACGCGCTCGACCTTGGACTTGCACTTGGGGCAGCGAGGCCGCGTCTTGTCCGACATCTTCTGGAATTTCTGGAACTCGTGGCCGCACTTCAGGCAGCGGTAGGCGTAGTTCGGCATACGGTCAGGTCACGCGGGCCGGTGCACCGGGTCAGGAGTCAGTTGTTGCACATGCCGCCGCAGCATCCGCCGGAGATGCTCGGGTCGGCGCATCCGTCGGGTGCCGCGCTCTTGATGGCAATGCCGGCACCACCGGTGATTTGGCGCTGCGCACGCTCGCCGCACTCGGGACACTTGGTGCGGGCGGGTGCGGACATCTTCTCGAAACGCTGGAAGTCGTGTCCGCAGATCACGCAGCGGTACGCGTAGGTCGGCATTCGAAGGAATCCTGTAATCCCAAGTGAGCCATAAGCTTAAGCGCTCGTTGCTCGTTGAGCAAGACGGAGCCCGACCCTGCATGATCGCCGGCGCCGAGCTTCGTTGCCATCCCAGGCCCAGTCGGCGCACGCACGTCTCGCGATCCCCCCGACCCGCCAGTATCTTCGCACGCCATGACCAACCACCATCTTCTCTCGACGTCTATGGGCCGTCGCGCCGCGCTCGCCCTTGCGGCCTCGGTCCTCGCCGCGTGCGGCCCCTCGCAACGATGGTACCAGGGGAACCTCCACACGCACTCGTACTGGAGCGACGGCGACCAGTTTCCCGAAGTCATCCTCAAGGGATACCGCGACCGTGGCTACGACTTCGTCGCCCTGTCCGACCACAACGTGCTTGCCGACTCCGAGCGGTGGGTCGCGATCGAGGACATCCCCAACGGCGATTCGTCCCTGGCGGAATACCTGGAGGCCTTCGGTGAGGATTGGGTCGAGCAGCGTCAGGGCGACTCCGGCCGGCTCCAAGTCCGGCTGAAGCGCTTCACGGAGTACGCGGGCCGCGTCGCCGAGCCGGGACGGTTCCTGGTGCTGCAGAGCGAGGAGATCACTGACCACTTCGAATCACGGCCGCTCCACGTGAATGCGACCAACATCGCCGAGCTGATCCCCCCGCAAGGCGGCACGAGCGTCGCCGACGTGTTGCAGCGCGACCTCGACGCCGTCATCGAACAGCGGCGCGCGACCGGGCAGCCGATGTTCCCGCACGTGAACCACCCGAACTACGGCTGGGCCGTGACGGCCGAAGACCTGATGGACCTTACCGACGAGCACTTCTTCGAGGTGTACAACGGGCATCCGCTCGTCCGCAACGGCGGAGACTCGCTCCACCCGTCCGTGGATCGCCTCTGGGATATCGTGCTCACGCATCGCCTGACACACGGCCTGGACGTCATGTACGGACTCGCCACTGACGACGCACACAATTACGAGCAGATGGACTCCACGCGAGCGAACCCTGCCCGCGGGTGGGTGATGGTGCGCGCCAAGGCGCTGACCGCGGACGCCATCATGGCCGCGATGGAGGCGGGCGACTTCTACGCTTCTACCGGCGTCGTCCTCGACGACATCGCATCGTCTGCCGAGCGGCTGGCGTTACGGATCGCCGGCGAGGACGGCGTGACCTACGTGACGCAGTTCGTCGGGACGAGGGTCGGCTTCGACGACGGCGTGCGGGATCTGCCAGATGTCGAAGGCTTGCCGGTGACGCACCGCTACGGCGCCGACATCGGCACGGTGCTGGCCGAGGTGCCGGGACGCACTCCGGCCTACGCGTTCGCGGGAGACGAGATCTACGTGCGCGCGCGGGTGCGATCGTCCAAGCGGGTCGAGAATCCGGTGCACGCCGGCGAGCTCCAGATGGCGTGGGTCCAACCGGTGGTCGTCCGGTAGCTAGCTCCGGCTCCCGACGCTGGGGCCGCTATGGCGTGGATGCGGGCCCAGGGCATGAAGGTGGCGCTGAATACGGGCTTCGATCGAACGACCACGGACCTGATCGTCGCAACCCACGGCGCGCGAGATGGCTGCCTGCATCAGGGAGTCGCCTTCCACAGTGGCGCCCGTCCACGCTCACCCGGGCTTGCTGGGGGGGGCGCCTGGCGGGCCGCTCACTCGCGTGCCAGGTTGCAGGAGAACGTCGTTGGCACATGACGCCGTTGGCAAACGGTGGCCCCGCGACTCAAACGCCAGTTCGCTGCGCAACCCGGACGACAGTTGCCCATGACAAACAACGTCACCCTTGCGACCCTCCTGACCGTACTTTGTCTTCCGCTCACCGCGGCTGGGCAGAATCCTCCGCGCACGGCCCCTGGGCGTTCGGAGATCGTCAAGGTGGCAATGGACGTGATGCAGCGAGCCCGGTATTGTGCCCTGGTGACCATCGGTGCTGATGGTCAACCCCAGGCCCGGGTCGTCGATCCGTTTGTCCCAGAAGGGGACCTGACCGTCTGGATCGCCACGAAGCCAGTCACGCGAAAAGTTGGGCAGATCCGGTCGGACCCTCGCGTCACCCTCTTCTATTTCGACGCCAGTGGCCCAAGCTATGTGACTCTGTTGGGGACCGCGGAACTCGTGGCGGACTCGGCGGCGAAGAGCACCCATTGGACGGAAGAATGGGCACCCTTCTACAGCGACAAGAACCGCGGAAGCGACTACCTGTTGATTCGGGTCAGACCCCACCGTCTCGAGCTCGTGAGCTATAGCCACGGACTCCTGAACGACCCTCAAACCTGGCGTCCGGTTATCCTCGATTTTCCGTAGCCCTCGGTGGCCCGCACCTGGAGGATGATACTGTTTCAGGGTCGGCGCATTCCTACGCACCACACGAGTCGTGTCCACATCACGGAAATCGGGAGCACTTCATGCAGCGAAGGATGGCCGTTCTCACACTGCTCGCGTTGATGTTCCCTACCCCAGCCGCTGCCCAGCAGCGGTCGCGGCCGGGCCAGGGCCGCCAGCCTGAGTTTCCGCCACCCAGCATCACCGACTACAAACCGCGCTCCACGCTGGTCGTGCCCGTCCACTTGGTGCCACGCGCCAAGTACCCAGTGATCGACATCCACGGCCATCCGCCCGCCTTGCTGTCGAATGACGTGATCGATCGGGTCGGGCGGGCCATGGACGCCCTGAATCTCCAAGTGATGGTGAACGCCAACGGCAGCTCAGGCGACCGGCTGACCAGCCAGCTCGCCGCAGTGCGCGCCAGCCGGTACAAGGACCGGTTCGTGATCTTCACGACCCTCGACCTGCGCAACGTCGGGCCAGGCTCCGGCGCCAAGATCGCCGCGCAACTCGAGGCCGACGTCAAGGCGGGCGCCGTGGGGGTTGGCGAGATCATGAAAGGATTCGGCCTCTACAACCGGAAGGCCGACGGTACGCGTCTCAAGCTCGATGACCCAGAACTGGATCCCGTGTGGGAAACGGCGGCCCGGTTGAAGATCCCCGTCTTCATTCACGTGGGCGATCCCAGCGAGTTCTTCCAGCCGCTCGACTACCAGAACGAACGGTGGCTCGAGCTGGCCCTCTATCCCAACCGCCGCTATCAGGACCGCTCGCGATTCCCTTCCTTTGAAGAGTTGATGGCCGAGCGCGATCGGCTCCTCGCGCGCCACCCGAACACGATCTGGGTGCTCGCGCATCTCGGTTGGCACGCCAACGACCTCGCGCGCCTCGGTCGCATGTTCGATAGCCTGCCGAACCTCTACAGCGAGGTCGGCGCGGTCCTCTACGACCTCGGCCGCCAACCGAGGAACGCGCAGAGGTTTTTCATCAAGTACCAGGACCGGCTGCTGTTCGGGAAGGATTCGTTTCAGCCCGACGAGTATCCGTACTACTGGCGTGTGTTCGAGACCGACGACGAGTATTTCGACTATTACCGCGACTATCACGCATTTTGGAAGTTGTACGGCCTCGCGCTTCCCGATTCGGTGCTGAAGAAGGTCTACTACGCGAACGCGCTGAAGATCATCCCGGGGCTTCCGCGGAGCGGATTCCCGAAGTAGGAGACCCATCATGCTGCGACCGGGCCCGCCCTCGCTCCCGATCTACCCGACAGACGTACTCCCGTTTGTCGACGGTGACTCGGGCGCGCGCGATACCTCGAACCGTGCGCGGGAGGCATATTGCGTCAGCAAGCCTGCCAGGGCACGCTGGTGCCGCAATGCGATGTCCTCCTTCGAGTCCGTGAGCAGCCGCAATGGAAGACCTCATCTACCTCGACAACGCCGCCACGAGCTTCCCCAAGCCAGCGTCCGTGCACGACGCGGTCCGGACCTTCTATAGCGAGAAGGGCGTGAACCCCGGTCGGACCGGATGCGACCTCGCTGTGGAGGCCGGTCAGATGGTGGATGGGACGCGCCAGCGTCTGTCCGCCTTCTTCAACCCCAGTCTCGTCGCGGCCGGTCGATCAAAGGACCCGAACCGCCTGGTGTTCACCATGAACGCCACGATGAGCCTGAACCTGATCATCAACGGCACGGTGGGCCCCGGAGATCACGTGGTCACGACCATGCTGGAGCACAACTCCGTGATCCGCCCGGTGAACCACAAGGTGCGGGAAGGCGCCGAAGCGACGTTCGTGGTGCCGGACGGCGAGGGCTACCTAGATCCGGCGGACATCCAGAAGGCCATCAAGAAGAACACCACGCTCGTCATCGTCAATCACGGCTCGAACGTAACCGGTGCCGTCCAGGACCTCGCGGCGATCGGGGCCGTCTGTCGGGAGCGACGCGTGCCACTCGCGGTCGACGCCGCGCAGACGGCGGGCGTGCTCCCGATCGACATGGCCGAGTGCAACATCAGCTTTCTGTCGTTCACCGGTCACAAGGGTCTGTTCGGCCCCACGGGGACAGGCGGGATCTGCGTCGCGGACGATGCGGAGATCCGGGGCACGATCTACGGCGGCACCGGTGTGCGGAGCGCCGATCCGTTCCATCTCGATGAGTTTCCGTATCGGCTCGAGGCCGGCACGCTCAATCTCGCCGGGATCGCGGGGCTCTCCGCCGGACTCGCTTGGATCGAAGCGAAAGGTCTGGAGACCATCCACCGTCACGAGGTCGCGTTGCTCGACCTGTTGCAGGCGGGGTTGTCGGAGATCCCGGGTGTCACGCTCTGGGGTACGCGGCGCCTCGATCGCCGGGTGGCGACGATGTCCATGACGGTGGAGAACTACGACGCGTCCGACGTCGGCACCCTACTCGATGTAGACCACAACATCCTCACCCGTACGGGCCTGCACTGCGCGCCGCTGATTCATCAGCACCACGGCACGGCACCGCGCGGCACGGTGCGGTTCTCGATCGGGCCGTTCAACACCGAGGAACACATCCGGAACGCCGTTCGGGCGGTGGAGGAGATCGCGGCGGCGCGCTGTGCGCCGCTCGGCGTCTAAACCCCACTCATCCCGATCCCACGAGCCACGCGCCCCCGCCCGATCGGATAGGGGCGCGTTTCCATACGCATGTCGATTTGCCGCCGGTCCGTTCGACGCCAAGGTAGAGCCGGGTTCACAGTCACGTTCGAACCCCGGCAACCACCAGTCATGGGTTGGAGGCAACGCTATGCATCTCATAACCTTAGCCGACCGGAAGCCGTCTGCTGGAGCAACACTCCCGACCGTAGCGCCGGTCGCAGAAGGACCGCTGAAGCGAGTCTCGCGCACGACGGAGGTGTTGCTCTGGACCGCTCAGGGCCTGCTCGCCCTCCTCTTCCTGTTCGCCGGTGGCGTGAAGTTGGCCATGCCGGTCGACGTGCTGGCTGGCCAAACCGGGCTGCCCGGTCCGTTCAT
>Ga0307424_1000125_pt1 | contig 35413 bp, 22 predicted proteins | sample SalMarWE160320MG_FD_202157 | JGI IMG/M metagenome (GOLD analysis project Ga0307424, IMG submission 202157) | Salt marsh sediment microbial communities from the Plum Island Ecosystem LTER, Massachusetts, United States - WE1603-20 | ecosystem: Environmental > Aquatic > Marine > Intertidal zone >... | reverse complement strand
GCACCGGATAGAGGAGCATGAGGTCCCAGACGTCGCCCTGGGTGTGGCGCATCCACAGCGCGGGCTCTTCGCCCATCGCGGCCAGGAACGCCCCCTCCTCCTTGTAGAGCTCGATGAGGTCGAGAAGATCGCCCGGCGCCGCCTGGACGGTGAGCGCACGGTAGGTGCCCGGCTCCTGGGCGGAGGCCGGGATGGAGAGCAGAAGGGCCGTCACCGCGGCCAGCAGCCAGGAGCGTCGCATGGGCGTCACCGCGTCGGGGGAAGCGCAGGGAGGGCGGAACTCGCAGGGAATCTGGTCGTTCCCATCCCCTCCCGACAGGATCCTTAGAAGATCATCAGTCGGGTGACCTTCACGGTGAAGTACCGCTCCATCACGCCGATGCTCGTCGTGGACCTGCGCTCCGTGTAGAGCACGAAGAGGTCGCTCAGGGGCGCGTGGATCAGGTCCGCCCGCAGGTTGGTCACCACTTCTTCGGTCGCCGCGTTGTACTGGACGAAGCCGCTGAAGTTGAGCGTGGTGCTCACGGCGTATTGCACCCGAGCGGCGTACAGGTCCGCGCTGAAGGAGTCGCCCTGCGCCGTCACGGCGTTGTGGTTGGCGTCCAGGTCGAGTACGAGATGGCGATCGGGTTGCCAGCGGATACCCCCGGTGAGCGTGAAGCGCGATCCGTCGAAGTAGCCGCCCCCCGACACCCCGGCGTTGAACGAGAGGGCGTGACCCTGGCTGGACCGGTAGGAGGCGGACCCCTCGCCGAAGCGGTAGTCGCCCACGGGGATGGAGGTCCCGGGACGCACGGGGAAGGGCACGTCCAGGCGCTCGAAGCGCCGGCTGTAGGTGAATCCGAGGGACGACCGGTCGTCGAAGCTCACTCCGAAGCCGGCCTGGCTCTCGCGGCTCTCCAGGCGCCCGCCCAGGTCCGTCGTGTACGTGGTCTCCACGTAGGGGTTCACCTCCAGCACGTGGGGGATGCCGGGGCGCGGGTGGATGCCCACGGTGGCGTAGCTCTCGCGGATCGCGCGACGGCGCACGAAGCCGATGCCCGGGTCGAAGTTCTCGCTCACCCGGCGGGCCGCGGCGGCGGTATTCCACAGGCGGTCCCGCCAGCCGACGGAAAGGCGGGCGGCACGGTCGCGCTCCTCCCCCGTCCGGGTGCCCGCCAGATACGTGTTGACGAAGAGGCCCCCGAAGACGCGCAGGTTGGCGTCCACGCCGGCGGCCAGGTTCCCGGCGCCGTCCGTGACGCCGGTGGGGGTCCGGTTGGTGACGATGAACCCCACGTCGGAGTTGCGGAAGACGCTCCGGCGCACGCGGACCACGCTGAAGTTCTCCGCCGGGAGGCCGTCGTACGACTTGCTCTGCACGTCGAGGATTCCCAGCTCGAAGTCCCCGACGCGCCCGGTGAGGCGCGCGCCACCGAGGAGTGGCACGGGGTTCCCGCCGCGCAGCCCGATCTGCCGTGAGTGGAAGAGGGTCAGATCACGAAGCGAGGAGCCCAGCCGCGGCCCACCCGGCCCCCCGTCCATGTCGCCGAAGGCGAACGTCCCGGAGTTCTCCAGGAAGAACTCGCGCAGCTCGGGGAAGAAGACCGGGAAGCGCGTGAGGTTCACCTGCTCCTGGTCCACCTCGACCTGGGAGAAGTCGGTGCGCCAGGTCAGGTCCATGGTGAGGCTGGGCGTGATGCCCCACTTCATGTCCACGCCGCCGTCCGCGTGGGTGCTGCGCGGGTCGATCTCCAGGGCGTCGTTCCTGGAGCTGGACGCCAGCGCGAAGGGCTTGACGCTCAGGTTCCGGGCCGCCGGGAGCTGTCCCATCCCTGTCACGGTTCCCGCCTTGGACATGAGGAAGATCCGGTTGCGCCGGTCCAGCGGGGCCCAGTAGGAGACCTCGTTCTTGCGCCGGATCCGCCGCATGACATTCATCCCCCAGCGCTGGTCCGGGAGGGTCGGATCGAAGCGCAGGGTGCGCCACGGGATGGCCATCTCCATGGTCCAGCCCCGGTCGTGGACGGTGGTGCGCACGTCCACCACGCCGTCCCACCCGTAGTCGCGGGCCCGGCCGTCGTCGGTTCCCTGGCCGTCCTTCACGGCGCCCGCCGGGTTCACGAAGAAGATGAACGAGCTCCGGCGGTCCAGGAACGTGTCCAGCGCGAGCCCGAACGCGTCCATCTCCTCGAAGAGGATCCCCGGCGAGTCCCGTTCCAGCCCACCCAGGACGAGGCCGTCGGGATCGGAGTCGAACATCTCGGCGCCGACGTACAGGTAGTTCCGGTCGTACGTGATGCGCACCTCCGTGCGCTCGCTGGCCGGGGCGCCCGTCTCCGGCTCGGACTGTACGAAGTCGGTGATGGGCTCCACGTCCTTCCACGCGGCCTCGACCATGCGCCCGTCGATGCGGATTCCCGAGGACGGGGTGAGGTGCCACTCGGGGCGGGGGAGCGACTCGGGATCCGCCGCGCCGTTGTCCTGGGCGGCGGAGCGCACCGGAACGAGCGCCGCGGCCGCCAGGACCAGGGCGGCCACGTTGCGGATGCGGGACGGCCACGATTCCATTCGACACAGCTTGCAGAGGGGATGGAGCGGGACGCAACGGCGGCCCTCAGAGGTCGTGGGCCACCCTGGGCGGCCAGGCGGCCCGCAACGCGTTCAGCACTGCCAGCACGTCGATGACCTCCTGGGCGAGGGCGCCGCCCACCGGGCTCAGGTGACCGGTGGCCGCGAACGCCATCCCGATGACGCTCAGCGCCATTCCGCCCACGGCGCTCTGGAGCGCGATGGCGCGCATGCGGCCGCTGATGTGCATGAACTCGTCCACCTTCTCGAGGGCGTTGCCCATGACGACGACCCCGGCCGCTTCCGCCGTCACGTCGCTGTTCTCGCCGATGGCCATGCCGACCGTGGCGGCCATCATGGCCGGGGCGTCATTGATGCCGTCTCCGACGAACAGCGTCTTGGCGGCCGCCGTCTCCCGGCGGACGATGGCGAGCTTCTCCTCCGGGCTGGCCTGGGCGTGGATCTCGGTGATGCCCACCTCGTCGGCGAGGTAGCGCACCTCCGACTCCCGATCTCCCGACACGATCATCACGCGCGTGATGCGATGCTTCGGCCCCAGGTGGCTCACGAAGGAGCGGCTCTCTGCGCGCGGCGCGTCACGGAAGCGGAACAAGGCCGCGTAGCGACCGTCGATCACCACCGCGCATTCGAGTCCGCCCACCGCCGGCGGGAGGGGCGGGATCCCCACGAGCTCTTCCTCGGTGAGCGCACCGCGGCTCTTGATCTGTACGCGATGGCCGGCCACCGCTCCGCGCAGCCCCTGCCCGGGCGCCTCGCTCACCTCCGTGGCCTCCGGGAGATGGAGCTCCTCCTTCGAAGCGGCCCTGAGGATCGCCCGGGCCAGCGGGTGTTTCGAGTAGCGCTCCACGCTCGCGACCAGGGTGAGGACATCCGCCGAAGCCAGGTCCGGGGCGACGACCCGTTCGGTCAGCTCCGGCTCGCCGTAGGTCAGCGTTCCGGTCTTGTCGAAGATCGCGGTTCGACACTCCGCGATCTGCTCGAGCACCGCGGGGCTCTTCACGATGATGGCCCGTCTGGCGCAGAGGGAGATGGAGCCGATGATGGCGATCGGGATGCCCAGGAGCAGCGGGCACGGCGTCGCGATCACGAGCACTGCCAGGAAGCGCACGGCCTGTCCGCTCACGGCCCAGGCGGCGAGAGCGACCATCAACGCCACGGGAGTGTAGATCGCGCCCAGGCGGTCCCCCAGGCGCCGGAGCCGCGGTCGCGTGGCTTCGGACTCCCGCATGACCTCCATGATCTTCGCATAGCGCGAATCGGCGGCGCGGTTGGTCGCGCGGATGGTCAGGGCCGATTCCCCGTTGATCGCACCCGAGATCACCACCGAGCCGGAGGTCTTGGTCATCTCGAACGGCTCGCCCGTCAGGTAGGATTCGTCCATGACGCCGTGCCCCTCGATGACCACGCCGTCCACCGGACAGATCTCGTGCGGATGGATCACGAGGACGTCGTCCACCTCGATCTCCTCCAGCGCGACGTCGACCATGTCCGGTCCGCGCTTACGATGCGCGATCGAGGGCATCCGCTTGGCCAGCGCAGCCAGCACCGAGGAGGCGCTGCGCAACGCGTAGCTCTCCAGCGCTTCGCCGCCGGAGAGCATCAGGACGATGATCGAGCCGGCCAGGTATTCGCCCAACAGGATGGCGGTGACGACGGAGATGCCGCCCAGCAGATCGGAGCCGAATTCCCGCGCGAGCAACTTCCGGAGCAGGTCGTAGAGGAGCGGCAGCCCGAACGCGAGTGTGGCGAAGAGCGGAATGCGGTACGCGCTCGGAGGGGTGTGAAGGCCGAAGCGCAGTACCAGGTGCAGGAGGATGGCGACGAGGGAGAGCACGGCGATGACCGTGCTCTTGTGGCGCCACAGGCCGGCCGGCCACGCACGGAGCCCACTGCGCGGCGGCGCCCGACGCGGATCCGATTCGATGCTCAAGCTCGTGTGAAGCCCCGGGCGGATCGGCGGAGCTCAACCGCCCGGCGGCAACGTGCTCCTCAGGTGATCGAGTAGTAGTTGAAGTTGTCCAGCAGCACGCGGTGGGCCGGCGTCGAGGCGTTGGGTACTCTGAGGATCCGGCCCCACCACTGGTTCCCGTCGATGGTCGTCAGACCCGGGGCCGGCCCGCTCCCGTCCACGCTCTCGATCAGGAAGTGGTGGTTCTTGCGCGCGACGACGCCGATGTCCGCATGCCTGATGTCCGCCTTCCGGTAGCAGTATACGCAGAAGAGCCCGCACCAGCTCTTCCGCTTCTCGGCGGGATTGTCGATCCAGGGCTCCTGTGTCCATGCCTTGGTCGACGGGTCGATGAAGTTCTCTTCCGTCAGCGTCACGTTGGACGCGAGCATGTTCAGGCCCTTCTGAAGCTCCACGACGGCGTCACCCCTGGAGCCATATCGCGGCGTGGGACGCATGAATAGCCCTCCCTGAGGACCTGGGTCGTGGGCTGGAGCGGGACGACCCGGAGAAGCTAGCGCGCGGCTTCCCATGTCCGCTACGCTCATTCAAAGGCGTCCCATCGGGGCCGCGCGGCCTTACTTTGCTCCCCATGCACACCGAGACCGTCTTCATTCTGCTGTTCGTCGTGGCCACCACGGTGGCCATCGCGGCCAGGCGACTGCGGATCCCGTACACGGTGGCTCTGGTCATCGCCGGACTGGTGCTGGGCTGGCTGGAGGTGCTCAGCCCGCCGCGCCTGACCAAGGAGCTGCTCTTCGCGCTCTTCCTGCCCGGACTGCTCTTCGAGGCTGCTTACCACCTCCAGTTCCGGGACTTCTGGCGCAATCGCGTGCCGATCGCGGCACTGGCGGTGCCGGGGGTGATGGCCGCCATCGCGCTCACGGTGCTGCTGCTCGTGCCTGCGACCGCAGCGCTCGACCTGCAGAGTGCCTTCGGCTGGCGCGACGCGCTCGTGTTCGGCGCGCTCATCGCCGCCACGGACCCGATTGCCGTGGTGGCGCTGTTCAAGAGCCTCGGCGTGCCTCGCCGGCTGGCCGTGCTCATCGAAGGGGAGAGCCTCCTCAACGACGGCACCGCCGTGGTCTTCTTCACCCTGGCCCTGGCGTTCGTGGCAGGGGACGTGCTCACACCCGCCGGGATGATCCTGGACTTCGTGGCGATCGTGGGCGCGGGCGCTCTGGTGGGTGGGGTCGTGGGCCTGGCGGTGAGCCACGTGATCCAGCGCGTGGACGATCCGATGATCGAGATCACGCTGACGACCATCGCGGCGTACGGCTCGTTCGTGGGCGCGGAACAGCTCCACTCCTCCGGCGTGATCGCCACCGTGGTGGCCGGGATGCTGTGCGGCAACTACGCTGCCCGTACTGGCATGTCTCCCTCCACACGCGTCGCGGTCGAGACGTTCTGGGAGTACGTCGCATTCGGCCTCAACTCGGTCGTCTTCCTGCTGATCGGGTTCGAGGTGCGGATCACGGCGCTGTTCACGTCATGGCTGCCCATCCTGGTGGCCTACGTCGCTGTCATGGCCTCCCGGGCCATCGTGATGCTGCTGGTCTCGGTGGTGCTGCGCGGCGATCGTCGCATCCCCGTCGCGTGGACCGCCGTGCTCACCTGGGGCGGCCTGCGGGGGGGCATCTCCATGGTGCTCGCCCTCAGCCTGTCGATATTCGACGCGCCGCATCGCGAGCTGATCATCACCATCACCTTCGGCGTGGTCGTGCTCACGATCCTCGTCAACGGCCTCACGATGGCGCCGCTGCTGCGCATGCTGGGCATCGGGAGCCCGCAGCGGGAGCGCGTGCAGTACGAAGTGGCGCGTGGCGAGCTGCAGGCCGCCGACGCCGCCCTCGGGGAGCTCGCGGAGATGCGTCGCAAGCGATACGCCCATCCGGACGTGCTCGAGCAACTGCGGGCGCAGTACGAAGCGCGCGTCCAGGCCGCGGAGGAGTCGATGCGGGGCATGCACCTGGAACGCAGCGAGCTACGCGACGAGGAGGCCCGCCGCGCATCTCGGCACCTGATGGTGGTGGAGAAGGAGTACGCGCTGGACGCCTATCACCGCGGCGTGATCAGTCAGGAGGCGCTCGAGGAGGTGTTGCGGGACGTGGACGCGCGGCTCGGGGAGCTGGGGGAGTGAGCGCCGTCACGGCGCGTAGTCGCTGACGTCACGAGAAGGGGGAACCCGGGGGCCTTTCGACCTGCTCGATGACGAATGAAGCGAGCTTGGCCCACCGGACGGGCGTGGGGACCAGCTCCTCCAGGATCTGGTCGGCGGTGAGGCCTGTGAACCGCCCCGTCCTCTTCTTCAACCGCGCTTCGCGATACGCTTCGACGGCGCGGAGGACGACGGGCTCTTCGGCGGGCGTGAGGACCATGCACTGAACTTAACGGATCGGGCTGCTCGTGAGTCATCGGCACACGAGGCCTTCGGCGCCGTCGCCTCGTTCCGGCAACGGAAGCGCGACCCGGTTGCGGCTCCGTACTCGAAGCGGTAGGTCGCCGACAGGCTCGACGTCCCGAAGAACCAGGTCCTTCGGGTGAGCGGGAAGTCGGCGGCGCTCCACCTCGGCGTCGCCGGCTTCATCGTGAGGCTCTGTCGACCCGACAAGCGAACGGCGGGCGGCCCACGTGGGCCGCCCGCCGTTGTCGAAGCTGCGATACGATGTCTACTTCTCGATCTTGACCGTGATCAGCCGCGGCTTGGCGGCTTCGACCTTCGGCAGCAGGACCGTCAACAGACCCGCGTCGAACTTCGCGACGATCTTCTTCGCATCGATCGTCGCCGGCAGGTTGAAGGACCGCTCGAACATCCCGTAGGCGCGCTCGAAACGATATGCCTTGTCGTCCTCCCGCGCTTCCTCTCTCTTCTTCTCGCCTTGGAGCGTCAACACGTTGTTCTCGAGCGAGATCTTGACGTCTTCCGCCTTCACGCCTGGCAGCTCGGCCACGAGCCGGATCGTGTCCCCCTCCTCAACCACGTCCACCGGAGGGATCCACTGCCCCAGCAGCGAGCCGTTCTCCTCCCGCTGGCGCGGGGACTCGAGCATCTGTTCGAGGAGCCGGCCGAGGCGGTTCGGATAGTTCACATCCATGACCGGCCACATGGGACTGAGCTTCGTAAGCGTCATTGTCATTTGCGACTCCCCGAGACAACCAACATGAACCTGCGATGACTACTGGTGGCTCTTTCCACTGGCGCAATCTAGCGCACTTTACTAACATTATCAAGTGTGTATGATACATACTTAGCTCAATTGGTTAATCTCGTCGGCTTGGCGAGGAGGGGTCCGTGGACGTGTCGTTCGTGATCCGGCAGCGGCTCGAGCAGCTGGGATTGGAGCAGAAGGATCTCGCGAGGGCCGCCCAGGTCACCGAGTCCTACATCTCGCAGCTGCTGACGCGCAAGAAGGCACCCCCCGCGCCGGGCCGGACGGACATCTACGACCGGATGGACCACCTCCTGAAGCTGCCGGCCGGGGAGCTGGCGAGGGTCGCCGACTCGCAGCGGAAGGGCGCGTTGAAGCGGGCTCTGGAGGACGAACCCGCGCCCCTCTTCCACCAGGTCCGCGCGTTGATCCTACGGAAATGCGATCCCGGGAAGGAGCCGCAGATCCGCGCGGTATTCGAGAAGCAGCCCTTCGGCGAGCTCGAGCGCGTGGTCACCCAAAAGCTACTGGACGTGGTGAAGCGCATCGCCAACGCCGAGCTGCAGAATGACCACTGGCTCAGTATGGTGGCGAAGCTCGGCGGTCGCAGCTTCGAGGAGATGCGCGTGATGGTGCTCGAGTTCCTGGATACGGACATCTTCCATCTGTCGGAAGACCACTGCGTCTCGTTCCTGGATCCGCTGATCGCATCGTGGGACGTGGACTTGGCGACGTTCCGACTCGAAATCGTGCTGACCCGGCAGGTGACTGCCGAGCCCGTGCGGAGATTCGAGTTCGTCGAGCGCGCGCCCGCACAGCCGTTCGACGAGCCGGGGTTTCTGGAGTTCGCCCGGGACGCCTCCCTGAGCGGCGACGCGACCGCGAAAGAGCTGGAGTTTCTCAAAGGCCTGAACTTCGAAGACCGTCGCCCGACTGCGCTATACTACTACCGCGAGCTGCAGAGCATCAGGGATCCGCTGCACTTCCAGCGGTCGTAGGCGCCCGTGTGGTAGGCGGTGACCCGTTGTGGCACGTCGACAAACATTCCGGCGGGCCACGGTCTTTCCGGCCAGGGGGCTCGTCTTCATGGCTGCAGCTCCAGTCGGGCGGCCGCGGCGCGATCGGCCAGCAGCAGCGCCGACTCCCGTCTGATCCGGCTCGCCGGCAGCGCCGCGTCTCCGCGAGCGAGGCCCGCCAACGCGTCCGCCTTGTCCGCGCCGGTCACCAGCCAGAGGATGCGGCGCGCGCGATTGAGGGCCGGGAGCGTCAGGGTCATGCGCTGTAGTCCATGGTAGGGTCCGGAGAGGGCGACGTCGGCGTCCTCGACGTCGAGCGCCGGGTCGCCGGCAACTAGCGAGGCCGTGTGCCCGTCGGCGCCGAGCCCGAGCTGAACGACGTCGAGGATCGGTGGCGAGCCTGCCACTCTCTCCAGCGACTGCCCATAGCGTGCGGCCGCCCCTTCCAGGTCGGCGTCCTCCACCTCCATCGCATGGATCCGGGTGGTCGGGAGGGCCACGCGACGGACCAGGGCGTCGTGCAGATGCGTGAGGTTGCGGTCGGGGCTTCCGAGGGGCGCCACGCGCTCGTCGACCTGCGCCACGTGGACTTTTCGCCATTCCACGGGCGCGTCCGCCAGGATACGGAGCATCTGCATGGGTGTGCGGCCACCGCTGAGCCCCAACACGAACCGACCTCGGTGACGGATGGCTCCTCCGACGGCCCGGGCGATCCAGGCGGCCGCGCGGAGGGATGCCGCGTCGGCGTCGGGATGGACCTCGATCTTCAACTCGCCCTCCGCCATCGGCGCTACCGCGGCGCCTGCTCGTCGTGGCCGCCGAACTCGCTGCGCATCGCGGACAGGAGCTTGTCGGCGAACCCGCTTTCCCCACGAGAGCTGAACCGCTCGTAGAGCGCGGCGCTGAGCACGGGCGCGGGCACGCCGGTGTCGATGGCGGCCTTGAGCGTCCATCGTCCTTCTCCGGAGTCCGAAACGCGGCCCTGGAACCGCGACAACTCGGGGTCCCCGAGCAACGCGTGCGCCGTCAGATCGAGGAGCCACGACCGGATCACGCTGCCGCGTCTCCAGACCTCGGTGACCGCGCTCAGGTCGAGTGGGTATCGATAGGCTTCGGGGTCCTCCAGCGGCGCGGTCTCGGCGTCGGCCGTTCCCTGGACGCTGCCGGCGTTCGCGTGGCGCAGGATGTTCAGGCCTTCGGCATAGGCCGCCATGATGCCGTACTCGATGCCGTTGTGGACCATCTTGACGAAGTGTCCGGCTCCGCTGGCACCGCAGTGCAGATAGCCGTGATCCGCGGTGGCGGGGGCGTCGGCTCTCCCGGGTGTGGGCGGCGCGGCATCGATACCGGGTGCGAGCGCAGCGAAGATCGGATCCAGGCGCGACGCGACGGCTGCGTCGCCGCCGATCATCAAGCAGAAGCCCCCTTCGAGTCCCCAGACGCCCCCGCTGGTGCCCACGTCCATGTAGTGGATCCCGGCCGGGGCGAGCTCGGCAGCGCGCAGGATGTCGTCCCGGTAGTGGGAGTTGCCGCCGTCGATGAGCACGTCGCCCCGTTCGAGGAGCTTCGCCACCGCCGAGACCGTCTCCCCCACGACAGCGGCTGGGACCATCATCCACACGTGGCGCGGCGGGTCCAGCTTGGCGACGAGGTCTTCCAGGGACGCCGACGCGGTCGCGCCTTCGGCCGCGAGCCGCGAGACGGCCTCGGGCTGCACGTCGTGGACGACGCATTCGTGTCCGGCCCGCATCAGCCGTCGACACATGTTCGCGCCCATCCGTCCCAATCCGATCATCCCGAGGTGCATGGCTCGATCCCTCTCGGAAGGTAGCTGTGGATTCGAGGGCGGAACCGGGCCCGGAGGTGGCGTCCGCATCATCCGGTCCGCGGGCCCGATATCCACCTGGCTCACGAGTCGGACGGTAAGCGCTCGCAGGAACGCGAGCTGCGGCGTGCTCCAGGGGCGACGATCCCGACCCATCACCGTCAGCGTGCCTACGCGGCGGCCGTCCGAGGCCGCGAGCGGCACCTCAATGTGGGCGTTCGCCCGCCCTCGGCCAGCGGTCGGGTTGAGCCCGTAGCCTCCCACCACCGTACGGAGACGTCCATCGTGCCCCCGCATCGCCGTCGGCCGTCCCGGCCAGGCTCCTGTGATGGAGCCTCGCGATCAGCTGCCGTCTCTCGAACCGCGTGCGCCGGTGACGAGGCTGCTGCCGAAGTGCCTGCGCATCCATGTGTAGGTCCTCGATGGCGAGCTCGAAGAACGATGTCTCTCCCGACTGGCCCTCTCCCGCCTTCCGACGGATGGCATCATCGTATGCGCCGCCGTTCTCGAGGGCGTGGTCGAAGATCGTGGGTTGGACGTCAACGTCTTGGATGCGGTCATTATCGTGACTCCTGGTCTCCCCTGAAGCACAAGCGATTTGCATCCGCCGTCGCACCGCGTGGAGCGGGTGCGCAGGCACATGTCATCGTCGCGCCAACACGCATCGTGACGAGGATCGACACGGATGACCCTGACCATCGGGGGACCTTCCCAGGGACTGTTATCACGTTACCGCACCGCGCGGTCGCGCTACATGGCACGAAAGGAGGAAACACGGCCTAGCTCCATTGGGGGACAGGGCGTGTCCGCCCCCTGACGAGCCCAACCAGATCGACTTCTCGGAGTTCCATCGGTGGGGGGAGCCGCTCGACCGGGGGATCGACCGAGTCGTCGCACGCCTTCTGGCGCCGTGGGGACTGCGAGACGTAGCGAAGGTCGTCGTCATGGACCTCCTGCGGGTCCACGAGGAGATCGTCGAGTACGTCCCACGCCGGCGTCTCGGGCTTCATCATGAAGGACGCCTCGCTCGAGGGCCGTGTCACGCGCACAACCCAGGAAGCCATGCGCCTCAGCGCCTGGATGGCGTTCACCGTGGGTGGTGTGGCGAGGCTTGTCGCGCGTAGACACCCTCCGTAGCCCATGCCGCGGGCGACGGGTCAGCGGTAACTTCCTTCCATAAGCGTCTAGCCTTCTGGAGAATCACCAATGGTGACCAAGGCAGAGAAGGAAAGAACCGCCCAGAACAAGGCGGCCGAGAAGGCAAGGGCGGCCAAGGCGAAGGCAGCCGCCAAGAAGAAGCTCGATCGCGAGCGCGCAAAAGGCGCGAAGGCCGAGGAGGCCGCGAAGCGGAAGCTCACACGCGAACGTGAGAAGGCCGCGAAAGCCAAGGAGAAGGCCAAGACCGAGAAGGCGAAGGCGAAGGCCCTGAAAGCCAAGGACGCCGCGAAGCTGAAGGCCGCTCGTGCGAAGACCAGGGAAGCGAAGGGTAAGCTGCGGGCCGCCGGAAGGAAGGCCGCCGTCAGGAAGGTCGAGGACGTCGTCGGCGCCGCGATCGGGGCGGCCCAGGCCGCCGGCGACCAGATGAAAGTCGGAATGGCGACGGCGAGGAAGGCCATGGTGGATCGGAGCGCGGCTTCCGCGACGAAGCCTGCCAAGGAGCATCCTGCGGCGAAGGGGTCCGTGGCGAAGAAGAAGGTCCCTGCCACGAAGCCCACCGCAAAGGAGGCCCCCGCCAAGAAGGCTCCTGCGACGAAGGAGACCGCCGCGAAGAAGGCCTGACCGCCGACGACCTGAAGGGTCGGCGGCGGATCGGCATCCGTCGCCACTGTCCCCGGTCGGCGCCACGAGGAGCCACTGCGCGGCTGTTGCGACAGCTCTTGTGACAAGAGGCCGACAGTAGGTTCGAGAGCGTGTGCCGCGAGCGGCTCGATCATGCCGTCGTGTTGACCTCGTGCAAGGTCGATGTAGACCGCGCCAGTGTCGATCTGGCGTCGCGGAGGCCGAGGCGGTCTTCGAAATCCGGGGCAGGAACGGGTCGAAGTGGATGGCGGAAACGGCGGGCGGCCGGTGAGGACCGCGCGGGTGGACATGTGCCTGGAACTCGGGGAGGTAGGTCGTCTGGAGCGTAGGCTCCAGCAGGTGAAGCTGGAGCGGAACATCCTGGGAGACACAACCCATGAACAAATCCATGCTCCTGCCGGGGAAGCTCCTGGTCACGTGGTTCGTGAGTGGCGCGATACTGTGTGGTGGAGGGCTGGTGGCTTACGGCCTTTTCGAGGAGTCGATCAATCACTTCATGCTCATCGAGACGGTTGCCGGCCTCTACCTCGTAGGCGGCGTATTGGGGTTCCTGCTCGCGGGAGCACTCGGGATGTGGGGCCGGCCTTCGGACATGGGAGCCAAGGAGGCGTTTCGAGACCAGTTGACCGGCGCACTCTACCTCTTGCCCTTCGCTGCCGTGGGCTTTGTCGCGGCGGGGTGGATCGCGCTCAGCTATTGGTCAGTGTACACAGTGCATTACGGCGGCCTGCTCCTGGCCACGGTGGCGTGGCTCGGGCTCGCCCTCGTGGTGGCTCTGGCAGTGGAATACGGCTGGTTGGGCATCCGCAACGTCAGAGGTCGGCTTGAGCGGATCCGGCACGTGCGGGTGCACATCTCCGTGGAGGAACAGGATCCCGAAGCCAAGTGAGGCAGTGCGGCGAACGGCAGGCCAGGGAGACGGGAGGCGAGTCAGCCGACGCACGACGAGGAGGCCCGGCGCGCGTCTCGGCACCTGATGGTGGTGGAGAAGGAGCACGTGCTGGACGCCTACCACCGCGGGGCGGTCACTCAGGAAGCGCTCGAGGCGGTGCTCCGGGACGTGGACGCGCGCAGAGGCGAGCCGGAGGGTTGAGGTCCGGGGCCGACCCGGGCCCACGGGACTCACGCCGCCGGAACGCTCACCTCCACCCAGTGTTCGCGATGGTCGTCCACCAGGGGAATCGACGGGCTGTCCTGTACGACGCCGTCGACCGTCACCTGTGTCCCGCCGCGCTTGCCGCCCTCCTCGGCGCGGATCTGGGTGACGGCGATGTGGTAGACCGTCTCCCGGTAGCGGTAGTGGATCTTCAACCCACTCCAGTGCGCGGGCAGGCAGGGCTCGACGTGTAGCCTGTCGACGTCGAGCCGCAGACCCAGCAGGGATTCCAGGACCAGCCGGTACATCCATCCGGCCGACCCTGTGTACCAGGTCCAGCCGCCGCGCCCCGTGTGGGGCTCCACCGCGTAGACGTCCGCCGCGACCACGTAGGGCTCCACCTTGTAGGTGTCGATGGCTTCCGGGGTGGTCGCGTGGTTCGCCGGGTTGATCATGGTCGTCAGCTCCCAGGCACGCGGACCGTCGCCCAGAGCCGCGAACGCCATTGCCGCCCAGACGGCGGCGTGGGTGTACTGCCCCCCGTTCTCGCGCACGCCCGGCACATAGCCCTTGATGTAGCCTGGGTCCACGTCCGACCGATCGAAGGGGGGATCGAGGAGCTGGATGAGCGCGTCCTCGCGGCGCACGAGCCGCTCGTCCACCGCCTGCATGGCCGTGCGTCCTCGCTCGGGATCGCCTGCTCCAGACAGCACGGACCAACTCTGCGCGATGGCGTCGATCTGGCAGTCGGTGTTCTGCGCCGAGCCGAGCGGGGTACCGTCGTCGAAGTAGGCGCGGCGGTACCAGGCGCCGTCCCAGCCGTGCAGCTCGATGGCTTCGCGAAGGCGCGCGCCCTCGGCAGCGCACAGGTCGGCGAAGGCCGGGTCGTCGTGCAGGCGGGCCAGCGCTCCGAACTGGCGGAGCACCTCGGTCTGGAAGAAGCCCAGCCACACGCTCTCCCCCTTGCCCTGGGCGCCCACTCGATTCATGCCGTCGTTCCAGTCACCGGAGCCGATCAGGGGCAGGCCGTGCGTGCCGGATCCGAGCCCGCGCCTGATGGCCCGCACGCAGTGCTGATAGAGGCTCTCGGTGGTCACGGATTGGCCGGGGAGATCGTAGTAGGAATCGTCGTCCGGACCGAGAGCGCGGCCTTCGAGGTAGTGGACGGGCTCATCCAGCACGCCGGTGTCTCCGGTGGCGAGCACATAGCGGCAGGTGGCCAGGGCCAGCCACAGATAGTCGTCGGAGCAGTGGGTGCGCACGCCCCTGCCGGACGGCGGATGCCACCAGTGCTGGACGTCGCCCTCCAGGAACTGGCGTGCCGCGCACACCAGAAGGTGGTCGCGCACGAGCCGGGGCTCGGCATGCACCAGCGCCATCACGTCCTGCAGCTGGTCGCGGAAGCCGAAGGCACCCCCCGATTGGTAGTACCCGCTGCGCGCCCACAGGCGGCACGCCATGGTCTGGTACAGGAGCCAGCCGTTGGTCAGCACGTTGAGTGACTGGTCGGGCGTATCCACCTGGACCGCGCCCAGGGTGTGGTTCCACTGCTGCCAGACCGCTTCGAGGGCCCGCCGCCCGGCGGCGGCGCCCCGGAAGCGCTGCACCAGACGGTGGACCTCGTCGCCTCCAGGGGTGCCCCCCACGCCGAGCCTGAAGGTGATCTCGCGTTCCTGTCCGTCGGCCAGATCGAAGGCGACCTGGATCGCGGCGCAGGGGTCCAGACCGGCGCCCAGCTTGCCGGAAAGGTGTGTGCGCGCCATCGCCGCAGGACGCTCCAGGCTGCCGTTGCGGCCGATGAACTCCCTGCGGTCGCAGGTGGTGGTCCGGTTCGCGTCGTCCACGTCGAAGAAGGCGACCCTGTCGGAGAACTCGGTGTTGTAACGATTGCGCGCGTACAGCGCACCGCTGACGGGATCGACTTCGGTGGTCACGTGCATGGCCGATTTCGGCCGCAGGTCGCCCAACACCCATTCCACATAGCCGGTGGCGGAAAGCCGGCGCGGCCTGCCGGACAGGTTGCGCACCTTGAGCAGGGAGAACTTCACGGCCGCGTCGTGCGCCAGGTAGACCCACAGCTCCGAGCGGATGCCGGCCTCGGTATGCTCGAACACGCTGTAGCCGAAGCCGTGCCGGCTGAGGTAGGGTGTCGTGCCGCCTCCGGGGAGCGGCGTGGGCGACCAGACATGGCCGCTGGCCTCGTCGCGCAGATAGAAGGCCTCGCCGCTGGTGTCGGATACCGGGTCGTCGTGCCAGGGCGTGAGGCGGAACTCGTGGGCGTTCTCGCCCCAGGTATAGGCCTGGCCGCTCTCCGAGATGACGCTGCCGAAGCTCGAATTGGCCAGCACGTTCACCCAGGGCGCCGGTGTGCGCTGTCCGGGTGTGGTCGTGATGACGTACTCCCGCCCGTCCGGCGTGAACCCCCCGATGCCGTTGGCCAGGATCAGGTCGCGCTGAGGCAGCTCGAAGGCGGCAGGCAGCTCGTCGGGCGTGGACTCGCTCGCTACCAGCTGCTGCACACGCACTTCCGGCGAACCGGGGCGGCCGAGCTGTTCCTCCAGGGTCCCACGCGCGTCGGTGAGGATCGCGCGGGCGACCGTCTGGAACAGCGTCCGGTCCTCCTCCGATATCTGCTCCACCGAGCGGACGAAGATGCCGCCCGGCCGATCGATCACCTGGGCTTCGATGCCCCCTGCCACCAGGCCCACAATCTGGTCCTGGAGCGCCTGGCGATAACCGGCGCGGTCTTCGTTCCAGATCACCAGATCCACCGGCAGCCCCTTCAGGCGCCAGTAGGCATGGGCCTGGATGAGCTGGTGGGCCAGCTCGATGTTGGTAGCGTCGCCGATGCGGAGCAGGACGATGGGCAGATCTCCGGAGATGGCGTAGCCCCACAGGCCGGATTGCCCGCGCCGGTTCTTCATGAGCGCGCTGCCGTCGGCTCTCAGCGAGGCATGCGCGTAGATGACCGAGCTGGCCAGCCGGCCGTAGAGTTGGGCGTCCGCCTCGCTGGCGTCGATCTGTCGTAGCACCACCTGGGCGTGGGTCCAGGCCAGCTCGAAGACGCGGTCAGCGAGGGGGCGGTCCTGGTATTTCTCGACCAGGCCGAGGGCCGCATCGCGGCTGTCGCCTATGCCGTAGACCAGGTCGATGCTGGCTGATTGTCCGGGCTCGAGGACGATCCGACCGCGGATGGCCGCCACGGGATCCAGCACGGAGCCCTGGCTTCCCGAGAGCGCCACGCCGTCGTCCATCGCTCGCGGGGCGGCGACGGTACGGGCCCGGCCGATGAAGCGCCCACGGTCGGTCTCGTAGGAGAGCTCACCGGTATCTGTGTCGTGCACGGCCATCAGGTGGAACATCCATGGCACCGCTTCTTCGCTGGAGCGGGGCCGGCGCGTGCACAGGATGGCGCGGTGTTCAGCGACGATCTCGGTCTGCACGAAGAGGTTGCTGAACGCCGGATGCAGCGCGTCGGCGGCGGGCACCGCCAGCACCACCTCCGTGTAGCTCGTGACCTCGACGGTGCGGCGTTCACGGGAACGGTTGGTGATGCGGACCCGGCGCAGCTCGATGTCGTCCTCCGGCGATACGGCGATTTCGGTATGGGTGTCGAAATCCCCGTCGCGGCGGCGAAACTCCGCGCGCCCTTCCGAGAAGATCGCTTCGTAGTCCTCCGCCCCCGTCGACGTGGGCTGGTGTGCGCTGCTCCAGACGGTGCCGCTGTCCACGTCGCGCAGGTAACAGAACGTGCCCCAGGGGTCGCGGGTGCCGTCCTCGCGCCAACGGGTGATGGCGAGGTCGTTCCACCGGCTGTACCCGCCACCCGCATTCGTGACCATGACGTGGTATCGGCCGTTCGACAGCAACTGCACTTCCGGGTTCGGCGTGTCGGGGCTCGTCAGCACGCGAATCGGCGTCTGCGGACTCTCCGCCCCGGCCTGGATGCCGGTGGGTTCGGGGGTGTAGGCGTAGAACGCCGAGGCCCTGGGTATCCGCTCCTGCAGCAACGGCACGGTGGCCCGGAACAGCGGGTCGGACTCGAAGCGTCTCTGCATGCGGCGGTCCAGCAACAGAGAGGCCAGGGCGAGCAGGCTCATGCCCTGGTGATGAGCCATGTAGGAGCGAACCAGGGCATGGGATTCCCCACGCCGTTGCCGTGCCGGCGTGTAGTCGACGGCTTCCAGGAAGCCGAACTGCCCTTCCGCCCCGACCGCGGAAAGCTCGTGGAGATTCAGGCAGGCGGCTTCCGGCGCCACCATCAGCGCCAACACCGAAGCGTACGGCGCGACGACCAGGTCCTCGTCGAGCCCGCGCTTGAGTCCCAGGCCGGGCACGCCGAAGGCCCGATACTGGTAGTTGAGATGGGCGTCCAGGGTATTGTAGCCGGACTCCGACATGCCCCACGGCACGCCTCGCTGCCGGCCGTACTCGATCTGCCGCGCCACCGCTGCGTGGGCCGTCTGGTCGAGCAGCGTGTGCTCGTAGGTCGGCATCACCAGTTGCGGCATCAGGTACTCGAACATCGAGCCGCTCCACGACAGCAGAATCGGCCCACCGCTGGCGGTCGTGAGCAGGCGCCCCAGAGCGAACCAGCTCTCCTGGGGCAGTCGTCCCTGGGCGATGGTGACGAACACGCACAGGCGGGCTTCCGAAGCCAGCAGATCGTAGAAACTCGGGTCCCGCCGCCGCGCGTCCACGTTGTAGCCGATGCTCAGCAGGCGCGATGCCTTGTCGTAGAGGAAGTCGTACTCCGTGTCCGCGAGCTCACCGGCCTGCAGGGCCAGGCTCTGGACGGTCGCGATGCGCGCCCGGGCGCGCTCGCTGCCTTCGCCGACGTCGCGGCGGAGGTCGGCCAGCCGTGCGGCCGCTTTGGAAGCCGAGGCTACCTCCGGCGGGCTGGCAAGGCGGTCCGCCAGCGTTACGTCGAGTCCCGCCACGGCGCGCAGCGTCGGGATTCTGTTGAGCTCCGGGATGTCGCCCAGCCAGTCGGACGACTCCAGCAGGGCGGTCCACGGAGCGAGGAACTTCACCTCGTCGCGCGCCGCCTGGCATTGCCGGGCCAGGGCCTGCGCCCACCGGCCCGTCGGACTCTCGGGCTCGTTCTGCCAGATCCCGGCGACCGCCTCGGCGGATCGCGCCACCTGGTCGAGCATGCGACGCGCCGTCGGGAGTGTCTCCGGTGGGGCATCACATGCGGCTTCGAGCGTTCCACGGAAGCGGGCCAGAGGAGCCGGTGGGGGGTCGGGCACGTCCTCCTCGAGTATCCCAAGGGTGTCCCGCAGGCCGTCCAGCCAGCGCGGCTCCAGTATCGGGCGATCGAGCAGCGCGATCAGACCCGGGCGCAAGGTCAGCAGATGGCCCGCCAGGTTGCCGCTGTCCACCGTCGAGACGTAGGCCGGGTGCAGCGGTAGCAGTGACTGCGTGTCGTACCAGTTGTAGAAATGGCCGTGATAGCGTGGGAGTCTCGCCATCGTCTCCAGGGCATGAGCGGTGCGCTCTACCAACTGCCCGGCCGGGATGTAGCCGAAGTCGTAGGCGGACAGATTCGCCAGCAGCGCCAGCCCCATGTTGGTGGGCGAGGTGCGATGGGCCAGCGTGGGACCGCGGCTCTCCTGGTAGTTGTCCGGTGGCAGCCAATGGTCTTCCTGGCCGACGAAGGCCTCGAAGAACGCCCAGGTCTTGCGGGCGATCCTGCCGAGAAAACGGGTGTCTTCGGCCGAGAGCCGGGTTGGGCGGTGGGCGAGGGGCAGGCTGATCCACCACGCGACGATCGGGGAGGTCAGCCACAGGAGCAGGACGGGAACCGCCGGGGCCAGCGCCGCCGTATGGAGCGCCGCCAACCAGGTGGCCGTGCCCGCGGCCAGCGCGGGGGCGAGCCATATGGAGCGGAACGAGGCGACGAGTCCCGACGGCTCGTGGTCGCCGGAGGGGTTCCACTCCAACAGCCTTCTGTGCGTGACCAGCATGCGCCCAAGCGTGCGCAGGACCGCGTCGAGGCTGTAGTACGACTCGTGGGGTAGGGAAAGGAGCGCGAAGCCCGCCTGGAGGAAACGCCGGCCCGCGGCGTGGGCCGCGGTGGCCAGATGCTGGCCCAGCCGCATGTCGTCCGTTCTTCGGAAGACGTCCGTCAGGGTGGCCAGGACGGGTGGGATCAGGACGATGCCGAGCACCACCCCGGTCCAGAGCCACGCCGAGGAGAACACCGTCCAGCCCAGCAGCAGGAGCAGCGTCAACGTCGCCGGCACCAGGCTCCGGCGCAGGTTGTCGAACAGCTTCCAGCGCGACAACACGGACAGGCCCGTGTTCCGGACCCACCCGTCGGGACCGGGCACCCACGGCAGCAGCCGTCCCACGAGCTGCCAGTCGCCACGGATCCAGCGATGGCGGCGGTCGACGTCGGCACTGTAGCGGGTCGGGTATTTCTCGTACAGCTGGACGTCGCTCAACAATCCGGAGCGGGCGTAACAGCCTTCCAGGAGGTCGTGGCTGAGGATCCGGTTCTCGGGAAAGCGTCCCTTGAGCGCCTGTTCGAACGCATCGACGTCGTAGATCCCCTTGCCGATGAACGACCCCTCGTGGAAGACGTCCTGATAGACGTCGGAGACGGCGCGGGTATACGGGTCGATGCCCGGCACGCCGGCGAGCAGGCGCCCATAGCGTGACGGATGGGTGCCGAGCGGGCTCGCGCTCACGCGCGGCTGTAGGATGCCGTAGCCCGTGCGGACCCGCTGCAGCGCGGGGTCGTAGACCGGACGGTTCAGCGGGTGCGCCATGGCGCCGACGAACTCGCGGGCGGCATCGCGCGGCAGTTGCGTGTCCGTATCCAGGGTGATCACGTATTTCACGCCTGCGAGCACCGTGGTGTCGCCGACCACGAGGGAGAAGCCGTTCCTGTCGCCCTCGCGCAGCAGCAGGTTCAGGTCCGCCAGCTTGCCGCGTTTGCGCTCGTAGCCCATCCAGACCCGATCATGGGGGTTCCAGCGGCGCGGGCGATGAAGCAGGAAGAAGGCATCGTTCCTGCCCTCCGTGTACTGCGCATTCAGGGCTTCGATGCCCCTGCGTGCCGCGTCCAGCAGCGGCGCGTCCTCGGGCATCGTCTCTTCGGCTGCGTCACGAAGGTCCGTCAACAGGCCGAAGTGCAGGTTCCCGTCGCGGTTCGCCAGGTACGCGACCTCCAGAGCCTCGAGCAGGCTCTCCACACCGCGTGGGCTGGTGAGCATGCTCGGGACCACGACCAGGGTGCGCGACTGCGGCGGGACTCCTGCGGAGAAGTCCATGCGCGGCAGCGGATGCGGCGATGTGACCAGGGTCGCCAGCCAGTTCACCATCGCGACCGCGAGCTGGCTGGTCGCGAGGAGCGCGAGGATTCCCAGGGGCGCCAGCGCCCAGTCGGCCGCGACGTCCGCCCGAGCCAGTGCCAGCAGCCCTCCGGCCAGGAGCACGGTGATCAGCGTGATCGCTCCCAGATACAGGAGCAGGGGAGCTCGGCCCGCGGCGTGACGAAGGACCGCAGCCGGACCCATGCGCGCCTTCGTGACCCTCACCAGGTCGGGGAGCCCCCTGCCGATCAGATAGAAGCCCACGTGCGCCGTCCTGTCGACGCTCCCGTGTCGGGCCGCGGCCGCCCCCGCCAGCCCGATGGCCCGACCGGCCACCCCGTCCTCGGAGAGCCCGCTGGCCCTCGCGACCCTCTCGATCACGTGTCTGTACCGGTCACGGCTGGCGAAGTCCATGGCCGCGTAGGCTTCGGCCGGATCCGTGCGCAGGGTCCGTTCGACCACGCTCATGGTCTCGACGAAGTCGCGCCAGTCCATCGTCCCGAGGAAGCGCAGGCTGCCGATGCTGTTGCTGATCGATACCTGGTCGGCGGCCTGCTGCTGGTTGCCCGACCGCACCAACTGCTCGATGCTCAGGCCCGATACGGCCAGTTGCTGCTCGATCCAGGTCAGCGGCATGGCCAGGGCGGGGCCCTGCCCTTGCAGGCGGCGTGTCAGTTCCGACACGAACGGCGTGGTCATCGGCGGGTCGGAGCGCGCCATATCCGCGATGACGAGAACCAGGTTCTTCGGATCCTGGTGGGCCATCTCCTGCAGCTTGTTCGCCCACGCGACCGCCACATCACGGTCCGTTCTGCCTGCGGCGATGCGCACCGCCACGCGCCGCAGATTCTCGATCAGCGCCAGGCGCAGCATGATGGGTATGGCCCACAACTCACCCAGCAGGAGAGGGGTGACCGTCTGGTAGGCCGCGACGAACCGGCTGAGACTGTCCGGGTCCACCCGCCCATCGCCGTGAGCGATGGTCTCGAGGGCGATGTCGTACACACGAGGCAGCCCGGCCGAAGGACCGTCGGCCAGGCGCGGCAGAACCCGGCTGTAGCCTCTGGGCAGGTGGCGCCTGGTCGTGCGGATCTGTTCTTCCACGAGGTAGAAGTTGTCGAGCAACCACTCCCCGGCGGGTGTCATGCGGTGGCTCGCCGCGACCGCTTCCGTCAGCTGCTTGCAGGTCTCGCCCAGCACGCCCTCGTTCGCGGCCAGCCGTGACAGCAATTGGTCCGGGGCGTGTTCGGAGGTCAGGCGGTGGGTGGACGCGAGGTGCGCGCCGTGCTGCTCCATCTGAGCGGTGCTGAACAGCTCAGCCCGGAGGGGCGGCTCGTCTTCCGTCGGCTGGCGCACCTTCCACACTGGTCGCACCCATTTCTCCCGGCCGTTCATATCAACGGCCACAGTTGCGCCACGTGGCAAGCACCGCGATGACGGTCACGACGGATACGAAGGATAACGGGGGCGACAGGCCGGCCACAGCGCGCGTCACCGCCACACGAAGATCGTCGAGGGCGCAGCGCCCGCGCGCCCTCGGGCCACGTCGTCCGGCTCCCGCCAGAAGACCCCGGTCCAGACACCGGCCAGGCGCACCTCCCAGCGCGCGTGCGGGTCCGGACTCACCGGGACGGCGAGATCCAGGCGCCAGAGCCGCTGCGACTGGGGTGGGACGGCCACCAGCAGCCCCACCCCCAGCCCAGCCTTGGTTCGACTGTCCACCCCGAAGGGCGCATCCCCCGCCCACACCCTGCCGGCGTCGACGAAGGTCGCGAGCCCGAGGGCGGCGCGCCGCCCGAGCGTACCGAAGGCCCATCGTTCCTCGATGCGGACCACGCTCCGCACCGCGCCTGCGACCCGCGACGCAGCATAGCCCCGCACCCCGCCCTGCAGGTCGCCGAGCCTGAGCTGGAAGGGGACCCGCTCCTGCCACCCCCCGCCGAATTCGACGCTGCCGATGAACGTGTGCCCAGCGGCAGGCCTCACGTACCAGGCGAATCGCCCGCTGCCGAGCATGGAGTCCCAGCGGTTGGTGCGCTGATCCTCGCGTGCCTCGCCTTCCACCCGCACCGCGGCGAACGACGTGGCCGAGCCGACGCCGGCGTAGAGGTCGACGGAGGCGAAGAGATTGTCGCCGGTGGATCCGAACCGGGGGATGCCCCACCCCACCAGGGTACCGATCTGCACGCCGGTGGCCACGTCCTGCACCGCCGTGAGCGCGTCGTATCCGCGCACCGTGATGAACGACAGCGCACGCACGCCGATGACGGCGTTCACTCGCAGGTTGCGGTAGGCGGGAATGGAGCCGCCCAACGCCGAGCTCGTGTCCGCTACCAGTCCCGAGTCGGAGACGACCACGGCGCGCTCGGCTGGCGTCACGTCCTCCTCGGTGAGCAGAGCACCGACGAAGGCGCTCCGGCGGCTGGGGCCGACGCGACGCACTGCTCCCAGGTCCCAGAACCGGCGGCGCACGGCGAGGGAGAGCGGGTCACCCTCCGGGCGATCGAAGGACACGTAGCGGTTGACGGAGCCGTACCCCACGTGCCAGGCGGTGCCCTGCAGGTCGGTGAAGAAGGGATGGCCGAGGGCGAGCGTCAGCGTGCTGCCCAGGGGCGCGCGCTCCGCCGCCAGCGCGGCCCTGTAGGGTCGGCCGAGCACCTGGTGCGCGACGCCGTACACGCCCACGCCGGTGCGATACGCGAACCCTCGCTCCGCCTTCGCGGCCAGGTACAGGCCTTGCCCACCTACGTTGCCGTTGCCGAAACGGAGCGCCGAGGGGCTGGCGCCGCGGAGGCGCATCGCGAACACGGTGGGGATCTCGTCGGTGGTCTCGACCTCGATGCGCACGCGCCCCGCGCCGTCCGGCACGGCGCGCACGGTGGCCTCGGCGAGGAACGGCTGCAGGCGCAGGATGCGCTCCGACTCCGAACGGTGCCGCTCGGTGCACTGCTGGCCTACCTCCAGTTGCAGGAAGCTGCCGATCGTCTCCGCCTTGGTGGTCGTGTGGAGCAGACCCACGGCACGCGCGAACGTGCGCACGCTTCGGGGAACCCTGAGGAAGGACGGGTCATGAGGGTCGACATGGATGGACGAGACGACCTTGCCGTCACACGACGCCACCGCCCGGGTCGCATCTTGAGCGGACAGCACCCCGCAGGAGAGGGCCAGGGCGAGTGGAACGAGCAGCTTCAGGAACATGAGCGTCTGGATGTGCGGACGGTCGCCGGCGACCGGCGACTTCACGGTGTCCATCGAACCCTCAGCCACTCATTGTGGGCTGCTCCACTTCCAGTTCCTGACTTCCGGCATGTCCTGGCCGTGCTTCTCGATGTACTGCTTGTGCTCGATGAGCTTGTCCTTGAGCTGCTGCTTGAGGTACACGCCCCTGTCGCCGGTCTTCGGCACGCGGTCGATGGTGTCCATCACGAGGTGGAAGCGGTCCAGGTCGTTCAGCACCGTCATGTCGAAGGGCGTGGTGATGGTGCCCTCCTCCTTGTAGCCGCGGACGTGGATGTTGTCGTGGTTGGTACGGCGGTAGGTGAGCCGGTGGATCAGCCACGGGTAGGCATGGTAGGCGAAGATCACCGGCTTGTCCTTCGTGAACAGCTCGTCGAAGTCGGTGTCGCTCAGACCGTGCGGGTGCTCGCTCCGGGGCTGCAGCTTCATGAGGTCGACGACGTTCACCACCCGGATCTTCAGGTCAGGCAGATGCTCGCGCATGATGGACACCGCGGCGAGCGTCTCCAGCGTGGGCACGTCGCCGCAGCAGGCCATCACCACGTCGGGAGCGGCGTCCTGATCGTTGCTGGCCCACTGCCAGATGCCGATCCCCTCCGTGCAGTGCTTGACCGCGGCGTCCATCGTCAGCCACTGCGGCGCAGGGTGCTTGCCGGCGACGACGACGTTGACGTAGTGGCGGCTGCGCAGGCAGTGGTCCATCACCGACAGCAGGCAGTTGGCGTCCGGCGGCAGGTAGACGCGCACGATCTCTGCCTTCTTGTTCATGACGTGGTCGATGAAGCCGGGATCCTGATGCGTGAACCCGTTGTGATCCTGTCGCCAGACGTGCGAGGCCAGCAGGTAGTTCAGCGAGGCGATCTTGCGCCGCCACGGCAGGCCCGCCGTGACCTTCAGCCACTTGGCGTGCTGGTTGAACATCGAGTCGACGATGTGGATGAACGCCTCGTAGCAGTTGAAGACACCGTGCCGCCCGGTGAGCAGGTAGCCCTCGAGCCAGCCCTCGCACTGGTGCTCGCTCAGCATCTCCATCACCCGTCCCGTGGGCGCGAGGAACTCGTCGGTCGGCACGGTCGCCGCGTCCCACTGGCGGCGGGTCACGTCGAAGAGGGATTCGAGCCCGTTGGAGAGGGTCTCGTCCGGGCCGAAAATCCGGAAATTCCGTCCCGCTTCGTTCAGCTTGGCAACGTCACGCAGGAAGCGGCCCAGCACGTGCGTGTCGCCGATGCCGGGCGCCCCGGGCGTGGGCACGTCTTCCGCGTAGTCACGGAAGTCCGGCATGCGCAGGTCGCGGAGCAGCATGCCCCCGTTGGCGTGGGGGTTCGCGCCCATGCGCCGGTCGCCCTCCGGAGCGAGCTCGGCCAGCTCCGGCCTCAGACGACCCCCCTCGTCGAAGAGCTCCGCGGGCCGGTAGCTCCTCAGCCACTCCTCCAGGAGCGCGAGGTGCTCGGGACGGGTGCGTGCCTCGCGGATGGGCACCTGATGCGCCCGGAACGTGCCCTCGATCTGCCGACCATCCACGACCTCCGGCCCCGTCCAACCTTTGGGTGATTCGAGGACGATCATCGGCCAGCGCGGGCGCGTGAGGTTGCCGCGGACGCGGGCACCTTCCTGGATCCTCCTGATCTCCTCCACCACCGCGTCGAGGGTCGTCGCCATGGCCTCGTGCATGGGCCCGGGCTCGTGGCCCGCGACGAAATGGGGCGCCCACCCGTAACCACGCAGGAGCTGCTCCAGCTCCTCGTGCTCGATGCGGGCCGGGATGGTCGGGTTGGCGATCTTGTAGCCGTTGAGATGCAGGATCGGCAGCACCGCGCCGTCGGTCACCGGATCGAGGAACTTGTTCGAGTGCCATGCGGTGGCCAGCGGACCCGTCTCCGCCTCGCCGTCGCCGACGACGCAGGCGACGATGAGCTCGGGGTTGTCGAACACGGCCCCGAACGAGTGGCTGAGGGAATAGCCCAGCTCGCCGCCCTCGTGGATGGATCCCGGGCACTCCGGCGACGCGTGGCTCGGAATGCCGCCGGGGAACGAGAACTGGAGGAAGAGCTTCCGCAGCCCGGCCTCGTCCCGGCTGACGTCGGGGTAGATCTCGCTGTACGTGCCCTCGAGATACGTGTTGGCGACGACGGCGGGACCGCCGTGCCCGGGGCCGGAGACGTAGATCATGTCGAGGTCGTACTTCTTGATGACCCGGTTCAGGTGCGCGTAGATGAAGTTCTGCCCCGGGGTCGTGCCCCAGTGCCCCAGGAGCATGTGCTTCACGTCCGCGGGTGCAAGCGGTCGCTTCAGCAGCGGATTGTCGTAGAGATAGATCTGACCGACCGACAGATAGTTGGCGGCGCGCCAGTAGGCATCCGTCCGGTCGCGCATCTCCGGCGAAAGCGTCTTCGTCTGCATGGTTCAGTCGTCCTCTTCCTTGCCGAGCCCGAGAACACGGCGGACCGTCCGGGCGATCATGAGCTCTTCGTCCGTGTGTATGACGCGGACCACGACCCGGCCGATGGCAGCGGAGATCACACCCTCGGAGGCCGCGTTCCGCGTTTCGTCGAGCTCGATTCGAAGGAACTCGAGCCCATCGCAGATCCGGGTCCGGATGCCGGGTGCGTGCTCGCCGATGCCGCCGGCGAAGACCAGCGTGTCGAGGCCACCCAACGCCGCCGCGAACGCGCCGATGCGCTTCTTGACCTGATAGCAGAACAGCGAGATCGCTTCGGCGGCCCGCACGTCCCGGCCCTCGCGGTCGAGGAGGTCGCGCATGTCGGAGCTCGTCTCCGACACGCCGAGCAGCCCGGACTGGGCGTTGACCATCTCGTTGAACTGCTGCGCGCTCATCCCTTCCGTACGGGCCAGATACCAGGCCAAGCCGGGATCGAGATCGCCCGACCGGGTGCCCATGGGCACCCCGGAAGCCGGAGTGAATCCCATGCTGGTGTCCAGGGGCCTCCCATCGCGCACGGCCGCCAGGCTGGCGCCGTTGCCGAGGTGGGCGAGGATGACGCGGCCCCGCGCCGTCTCCGCTCCCTCCAACCGGGCCAGCTCCTCCATGAGGAACGCATACGACAACCCGTGGAACCCGTATCTGCGCACGCCCAGAGCGGCGTACCGGCGCGGGATCGGCAGCAGGTGTGCCACCCGCGGCAGGTCGTGGTGGAACGCCGTGTCGAAGCACGCCACCTGGGGAAGCTCGGGGAATCGGCGATGGAACGCCTCGGTCAGCAGGATCTCCTCGGGCAGGTGCTCGGGGTCGAACGGACCGAGCCGGCGCAGCTCCTCCACCAACTGCGGGGTGATCCGCTCGGGCAGGATGTGCCTCGGCCCGCCGTGCACTACGCGATGCCCCACTGCGGTCAGCGCGCCACCCCCGCCGCGCTCCTCGATCCAATCCATCAGGACGCCCACCGCCGCCGCGTGATCCGGCGCCGTCACCGACCGCTCGACGTCATCGACCCCGCTCGAGCCTCTCACCCGGAGGGTGGCGTCCGGCAGCCCGATCCGCTCGACCGCACCCTCCAGGATCCGTTCGAGCACATCGCCGATCTCGAACAGCGCGAGCTTGATGCTCGACGAGCCGCCGTTGACCGTCAGGATCCGTGGCTTGGCCGGTTCCATGTCATCGCTGCCACAGGATGCGGGCGTCTTCCAGCGGGATCGCGGCACCGTCGAAGCGCGGCATCACCCGCGCGGTGTAGTCCCCCGGCGGACGGGCCGCCGACACCGATGCACCGTACAGGTAGCCGCCAGGCGCGCCGCCCGGTCGGCGACCTCGCTCCATCGCCTGCCGCACGGGCGCACCGCCCGTGACACCGTCGGCGTAGAGCTCGACGCGCACCGCTTCGGGATCGAGGTCGCCGAGCCGGACCTCGATCCCGAATACGTGCTGTTCGCCGTGCGTCTCGACCTTCATTTCGCCGAAGCGCAGGCCGCCCCAGCTCCGTTCCAGGTCACGCCGCCACTCCACCATCCGTCTGCCCACCGCACCCCCATCGGCGCTGCGCCGACGATACGCCTCCGCGGCGGGGATGTAGCGTTCCTCGGTGTATTGCCGCACCGTGCGATTGGCGGAGAAACGCGGTGTCAACCGCGCCATGCTCTCCCGCATGCGCTCGACCCACGCGATGGGGATGCCGCTCTCGTTCCGATCATAGAACTCCGGGATGATCTGCTGCTCCAGCAGCTCGTAGAGCGTGTCGGCTTCGGCCGCATCCCACGCGGGATCGTCGCCGTGCTCCAGGCCGTCCCCCAGCGCCCATCCCACCTCGGGCGTGTACGCCTCCGCCCACCAGCCGTCCAGCTCCGAGACGTTGAGCCCTCCGTTGACCAGCACCTTCATGCCGCTCGTCCCGCTCGCCTCCCAGGGTCGCCGGGGCGTGTTGATCCAGACGTCCACCCCCTGCACGAGCTGCTCCGTCAGGAGCATGTCGTAGTCGCTCAGGAAGACGACGTGCGCTCGCGTCTCCGGGCGACGAATGAACTGGATCCATTCATGGATCAGGTCCTTGCCCGCCTGGTCTTCCGGATGGGCCTTGCCGGCGATGATGAGCTGCACCGGGCGCTCGGAGCTCGTGAGGATGCGCAGCAGCCGCGCGGGATCGTGAAGAAGCAGGTTCGGCCTCTTGTAGGTCGCGAACCGGCGCGCGAAGCCGAGCGTCAACGCGTGCGGATCGAAGAAGTGCTTGGACTCCTCGATCACCTCGGGCGACGCGCCCGAGGAAATCAGCTGTCTGGACAGGCGGTCACGGGCGTAGTCCACGAGGGATCGGCTGGCGGCGACGCGAAACTCCCAGAGCCGGTCGCAGGAGATCTGGCGAATACGCTGCCCAAGCCCTTCCATCGTCCCCACCCAGCGGTCCTTGCCGCAGGCCTCCGTCCAGAGATCGTCGGCCTCCGCCGAGTCCCAGCTCGGCACGTGGACGCCGTTGGTCACGTGTCCGACGGGCACCTCGTCGGCGGGCCAGCGCGGGAAGATCGGCCCGAAGAGCTGGCGGCTGACCTCCCCGTGCAGGCGACTCACGCCATTCACCGCCCCACTCCCCCGGATGGCCAGATAGGCCATGTTGAAGCTCTCCGACGCGTCGGTCGGATTGCGGCGGCCCAGGGCCAGCAATTCCTGGGGCGTGATGCCGAGCTTCTCCTCGGCGTACCCCCCCAGGTAGTGCTCGATGAGCGCCGGGTCGAAGCGGTCGAAGCCGGCCGCCACCGCCGTGTGCGTGGTGAAGACGTTGCCCGCGCGCGTGACGGCCAGCGCGACGTCGAAGGGTTGCCTGCTCTCCTGCATGAAGGCGCGGGCGCGCTCCAGGACGGCGAACGCCGGATGTCCTTCGTTGAGATGACAAACTTCCGGCTGGAGGCCGAGGGCCTGTAGCAGCCTCCATCCGCCGATGCCCAGAAGCAGCTCCTGCTTGAGGCGCAGCTCCGGCCCGCCTCCGTACAGCTCGCTGGTGATTCCCCGGTGAGCCGGGAAGTTCGCCGCGTCGTTGCTGTCCAGCAGGTAGAGCTTCACCCTGCCGACCTGGGCCTGCCACGCCCGCAACCAGACCGAGTAGCCGGGCAGGGCGATCTCCAGCCGCAACCACTCGCCGTCTTCCTGGCGCAACGGCGTGATGGGCAGCTGGCCGGGAGCGTTGTACGGATAGAGCTCCTGTTGCGCTCCGTCCTTGTCGATGACCTGGCGAAAATACCCCTGCTGGTACAGCAGTCCCACGCCCACCACCGGCACGCCCAGGTCGCTGGTGGCTTTCAGTTGGTCACCGGCCACGTTGCCCAGGCCACCCGAGTAGATGGGCAGCCCCTCGCTCAACATGAACTCCATGCTGAAATAGGCCGCGCAGGTCAGGGGGCTCCCTTCGTGATTCCGCTGGAACCACCCGGGCGCTTCCATGGCCCGACGTCGGGCCTGCACCAGGTCGTCGACGTCCCGGCGGAACACGGGGTCGGCCAACACGCGCTCGATCTGGTCCCGCGACGCCGTCTGCAGGACCACCCATGGGTTGTGCGTGATCTCCCACAGCTCGGGATCGAGCTGCCGCCACACTTCGTCGGTGGCGTGGTTCCACGACCACCACATGTCCAGAGCCAGCTCCGCCAGGGAATCGACTCCCTCGACTTCCATGGGAAGAAGGCTGTAGACCAGATGGTTGAGGGGTGCTCGTTTGCTCACGGTTCATCCCCCACGCTCGCGCCCCGCGCCCGCATGTAGCGTCGCATCAGCTCCGTGGTGGAGCTGTCGTGGCCACCCGCCTTCGGACCGGCGCCCTGGAGCTCTCCCGCGATGCGCTGGGCCAGGCTCTTCCCGAGCTCTACGCCCCATTGATCGAACGAGTCGACGCCCCAGATCACGCCCTGGGTGAAGACGCTGTGCTCGTAGAGGGCCACCAGCGAGCCCAGGATCTCGGGGGTGAGCCGGTCGGCGAGGATCGTGCTGCTCGGGCGATTCCCCTCGAAAACGCGGTGCGGCACGAGGTGCGCCGGCGTGCCCTCGGCCGCCACCTCGCGCGCCGTCTTCCCGAAGGCCAGCGCCTCCGTCTGCGCGAACACGTTGGCCATGAGCAGGTCGTGGTGGGGGCCCAACGGGTTGAGCGCCTGGCAGAAGGCGATGAAGTCGCAGGGGATGAGCTTCGTCCCCTGGTGGATCAACTGGTAGAACGAATGCTGCCCGTTGGTACCCGGCTCCCCCCAGACGATGGGACTCGTCTGGTAATCCACGCGAGCGCCGTCGAGGGTGACGTGCTTGCCGTTGCTCTCCATCGTCAGCTGCTGGAGGTAGGCGGGAAAGCGCTTCAGGTACTGGTCATAGGGGAGCACCGCCACGGTGTCCGCGTCGAAGAAGTCGGCGTACCAGACCGCCAGCAGCCCCATGATCACCGGCAGGTTGCGGTCCAGCGGCGCGGTGCGAAAATGCCGGTCCATGGCGTGGAAGCCGGCGAGCATCTTGCGGAAGTGCTCCGGACCCACCGCCAGCATGGTGGAGAGCCCGATGGCCGAATCCATGGAGTAGCGCCCCCCCACCCAGTCCCAGAACCCGAACATGTTGGCGGGGTCGATGCCGAACTTCTCCACCCCCTCGGTGTTGGTCGACACGGCGACGAAGTGCCGGCGTACGGCCGCCTCGTCTCCCAGCGCGCCCACGCACCAGGCGCGGGCCGTGTGGGCGTTGGTCAGGGTCTCCAGGGTGGTGAACGTCTTGGAACAGACGACGAACAGCGTCTCCCGGGGATCGAGGTCGCGGGTGGCCTCGGCGAAATCGGTTCCGTCGATGTTGGAGACGAAGCGGAAGGTCATATCCCGGCGGCTGTAGTGACGCAGGGCCTCGTAGGCCATGACCGGGCCGAGGTCCGACCCGCCGATGCCGATGTTGACCACGTTGCGGATGGGCAGGCCGGTGTGGCCCTTCCAGCGGCCGTCGCGGACGCTGTGGGCAAAGGCCTCCATGCGGTCCAGGACCGCGTGCACCTCCGGCACCACGTCCGCCCCGTCGACCTCGATGGTCTCGCCCACGGGAGCCCGCAGGGCGACGTGGAGTACCGCCCGCTCCTCCGTCGTGTTGATCTTCCGGCCGCTGAACATGGCCTCGATGCGCTCGCTCAGGCCGCAGCTCTCCGCCAGCTCGAGGAGGAGCCGGAGGGTCTCGTCGGTGACGCGATGCTTGGCATAGTCGAGGTGGAGGCCGGCAGCCTCCGCGCTCAGGCGCTCTCCGCGAACGGGGTCGTCGGCGAAGATCTGCCGGAGGTGGAGACCACCGATCTCGTCGTGGTGCTTCTGCAGCGCCTTCCACGCAGGTCGATCGGTGAGCGGGCGGGCCGATCCCGCCCCTTTCACGCTCACGACCCGTCCGCCGTGGCGCGACCCTCTTGCGTCAGCGCCGTGCGCTTCGTGGCCAGCCGCTCGAGAAGGTCGTTCCATGAATCGGTGAATGACGCGGTACCCTCGGTCTGGAGGCGGGCCGCGAGCGCCTTGGCGTCCACACCGGCCCGGGTGAACTCGGCGAGCACCGCCTCGGCGTCGCCGCCGTCCATGGGTAACACATCCCCGACGTGGCCGTGATCGGCAAAGGCCTTCAGGGTCTTCTCCGGCATGGTGTTGACGGTGTCGGGAGCCGCCAGCGCTTCCACGTAGAGGGTGTCCGACGCCTCGGGGTCCTTGGTCCCCGTGCTGGCCCAGAGGAGGCGCTGAGGGCGGGCGCCGGCGGCCGCGAGGGCTCGCCAGCGCGGCGACGCCAGCAGGCGGCGGTACTCGCGGTAGGTACGCAAAGAGATGGCGATGCCGAGGCGGTTGCGCAGCGCCGTCGGCACAGTGTCGTGCACCGCCACATCCCAGCGGCTGACGAAGAGCGAGGCCACCGAGTCGATCTTCGGGTCGAGTCCCGCCGCGATCCGCCGTTCGATGCCCCGCATGTAGGCCTCGGCCGCCGCGATGTAGTGCGCCGGCGAGAACAGCAGGGTGACGTTCACCGGCACGCCGGCAAAGATCGATTCCTCGACGGCCGGAAGGCCGGCGGGCGTGCCCGGGATCTTGATGAACAGGTTGGGGCGCTGGGCTCGGCGGTGCAGCTCCGCGGCCGCGCGTATGGTGGCGGTGGTATCGTTGGCCAGGAGCGGCGACACCTCCAGCGAGACCCATCCGTCCACGCCACCGGTGCGGTCGTGGACGGCGCGAAAGACGTCGGCGGCCCGCACCAGATCCTCGACGGCGAGCTCGAAGAAGAGCGTCTCCCCCGCCTTGCCTTCTGCCGCCTTCCTGCGGATGGCCTCGTCGTAGAAGTCACCCTTCTCGAGTGCGTGATCGAAGATGGTGGGGTTGGACGTCAGCCCGGTCACCGACATCTCGTCGAGATAGCCCAGCAGCGTGCCGTCACTCAGGATGCCCCGGGTGATGTTGTCGAGCCACAGGCTCTGACCGAGCTGGTGCAGTTGTCGGGTCGCCTTCATGGTACCTCCTTTCGGCCCTCTACTTCGGCTCCTTCTTTCCCATCTTGCTGATGATGAAGAACAGCAGCACCACCAGCACCCCGATCACCCACATCCATCCGCCGCCCCACCCATTCGTCCATCCGTCTATGTGGTTCATCTGATGCATTGCAGGTTTCCTCCTGCCGCCGCTGGCTCTTCGACCCAGCATCCCTGGCGCTCGTAGTGCCGATGCAACCGGGTCTCGTGGTCTCGCGTCACCAGCGACGCCTCCGTGCATTCCGGTGATCGTTTGACGGCTTGAGGGGAGAGGTTGACGAAGACGAGCGACTCGCTCCAGCTGATGCGCTCGATCCAACGCGGAGACACGGGGCGATCAAGACCTGTCTCTCTTGGAGCCAGTGTCCCGTGTCTTGTTTGCATTGTTCAGCATTGTGCGGTTCCTCTTGTCGCCCGAGGTCATGCGGTCTGTACCCACCATCCCACGACATGGGCGCGGGCCGGAGCGCATCGTGGGCGGATGCGGCACGGCCGACGCTGATCGTCGCGTGGGTCAAACCGAAGACCGATATGACGTTACCGGCCTGGCGGGCCACTTCCCATCGTTCGAAAGGATGAAACACGACCTAGTACGAACAGGGGAGCCGGCACGCTCTGCGCCGTCGGGACCTACTCGTGCTCCACTCGAGGACGCGCGGCGCTGCTTGCACCCAGCAGGGCAGGGAGGTCGTAGGTCACCAGATCGCCGATGCGCTCGACCGTGACATCGGCCGCGGCGTAGGCACCGAGGACGTCGGGGTCGTGTGCGTAGTGCCCCTGACGGGGGAATACCGTCGTCACGCGATCGCGCCAGATCCTCTTGACCATCGTCAGGAGGCGCAGCTTGTCGTCGATCATGACGTAGTGTCGGGCCGGATAGCGCCTCTCCACGGCATCCAGGATCTGCTCCTTGTGGATGGAGACCACCACCCGACCTTCCACCGCCGCCCACAGCCCGGAGCGCTGGATCTTGCGCGGCTGGAACACCACGTCGCCATCCGAGAGGATCACCGTGGATCCGAAGGTGCCCAGATGGCGAAGGACGTCGAGGGCACCGGGATAAAGCCGGCTCGCGAAGGGATAGTCGAGCAGAAACGACGACATCAGGAGCAGCCTGGTGTCGCCCACGTGCTCCAGGCGGTAGCGCTGCAGGGCGCCCAGATAGTCGGCGTACTCAAGCTCCTTGCGCAGTTGTTCGAAGATCGTCCAGTACCGATCCCGGCTCGCGGGGCCGAACTCCCGCGCCAGGTGATCGCGCAGATCGTCCTGCACGCGGTCGTTGTCCAGCAGCGTGTTGTCGCAGTCGACGAGGAACACGACCCCATCGGCCGTGGTCATGCGGTTCCCCCACCGGGTGTGGGGTTGTGCCAGCTGCCGTGCTTCCGGATGAGCGCGTCGGCCTCGGCGGGTCCCCACGTGCCCCGCTTGTACGGAAGCGCCTGCCGATGCTTCTCGAGAACGGGATCGACCACCGCCCACGCCGCCTCGACCGCATCCTGGCGGGTGAAGAGGGCTCCGTCGCCGACCATGGCATCGCTCAGCAGTCGCTCGTAGGGTGCCTCTGCCCCCAGAAGCTCCTCGCTCAGGAAGAGCTCCCGTTGGTCGCCGACGAACTCCTTGCCGGCGCGTTTCACGCGGGCGGCCAGGGCGACGGCGGCGTTGGGCGAGAGCCGGAAGCGCAGATAGTTCGGCAACTCGGACGGTTCGGCCGCATCGCCGAACAACCGCGCGGGTGGCGGCTTCAGCTCGACGATCACCTCCCCTGCCGTCTCGGGGAGGCACTTGCCGGAACGCAGGTACCACGGCACCCCCTCCCACCGCCACGAGTCGATGACGAGTCGCACGGCGCAGAAGGTTTCGACGTCGGAGTCCGGGGCCACGTGCGGCTCCTTCCGGTACCCGACGTACTGGCCGCGTACCAGGTCGCGCGGCTTCAGTGGCCGCATCGCTTCGAATACCTGGGCCTTTTCGGTCTGGACGGATCCGTACCCCCGGTAGGTGGGCGGCTCCATGGCCAGCAGGGCGACGATCTGGAACAGGTGGTTCTCGACGACGTCGCGCAGGCAGCCCGCCGTCTCGTAGAACGCGCCGCGGTTGTTCACGCCGAACTTCTCGGCAAGGGTGATCTGGACGCTGGCGACGTAGTTGCGGTTCCAGATGGGCTCGAGGAAGGAATTGGCGAAACGGAAGTAGAGGATGTTCATGATCGCCTCCTTCCCCAGGAAGTGATCGATCCGGAAGATCGAGTCTTCGGGGAATACCGCCCGTGCCACGGCGTTGAGGTGGCGTGCGGACGCCAGATCACGTCCGAACGGCTTTTCGACGATGACGCGCGCCCCCTCGGCGAGACCGGCGGCCCCGAGTCCCCGGATCACCGTCTCGAACAGGGACGGAGGGATGGCGAGGTAGTGTGCGGGACGTTGCGCAGGTCCCAAGGCGCCCTTCAGCGCCTCGAACGTCTTCGCGTCATTGTAGTCTCCGGGCACATATCGCAGGAGCGAGAG
>Ga0307424_1000124_pt1 | contig 35437 bp, 35 predicted proteins | sample SalMarWE160320MG_FD_202157 | JGI IMG/M metagenome (GOLD analysis project Ga0307424, IMG submission 202157) | Salt marsh sediment microbial communities from the Plum Island Ecosystem LTER, Massachusetts, United States - WE1603-20 | ecosystem: Environmental > Aquatic > Marine > Intertidal zone >... | reverse complement strand
GTCGGGGACGGCTCCCTACCAGATATGCGCCACGCTGTCCGCCGGTCGGACCATGGGATCACCCGGCTTGCAGCCGAACGCCTTGGCGAAGGCCGGCACGTTCGACAACGGCCCGTTGACCCGCCACGGCTCCGGCGCATGCGGGTCCACGGTGACGCGCGTGCGCAGTCGCTCAGGTCGGTTGTGGATGCGCCAACTCTGCGCGTATCCGAGGAAGAACCGTTGCTCGGGTGTGTAGCCGTCGATGAGCCCGGGGCGTCCGTCCCGCTCGAGGGCGCGCTGGAGGGCGTCATAGGCCGTGAGCACGCCGCCGTAGTCCGCGATGTTCTCGCCCAGGGTCAGTTCGCCGTTCACGTGCGTTGTGTCCACCTGGAGGTAGCCGTCGAACTGCGCGACGACGCGGTTGGCCTGTTCGGTGAAGTGCGCCGAGTCGGTGGGCGTCCACCAATCGCGGAGGTTCCCTTCGGCGTCGTAGTGACGCCCCTCGTCGTCGAAGCCGTGCGTCAGCTCGTGCCCCGCCCAGCTGCCACCCAGCGAGCCATAATTGGCGCCGTCGTCGGCGGTGGGGTCGAACGTCTGCGGAACGAGCGCGCCGGCCGGGAACACCATCTCGTTCTTGGAGGGATCGTAGTAGGCGTTGACCGTCGGGACGGTGATGCCCCACTCGGTGGTGTCCACCGGCGTGCCCGGCCGGTTGGCGACGCGCTGCCATTCGAACGCGTTGGCTCGGCCGACGTTCAGGACGAACGGGCCGTCCGAGACGTCGAGCTTCGAGTAGTCGAGCCATGTGTCCGGGTACCCGACCTTCTCGCCCATCTTCGCGAGCTTGTCGAGCGCCTGGGCCCGGGTGACATCCGACATCCACGCCAGGTGGCGGAGTCGCTCGCCGAACGCCGCGCGGATGTCGTCGATGACCGCGCGCGCGCGGGCGCGCGCCGCAGGCGGGAACGTCTTGGCGACGTACGCCTCTCCCAGGGCCTCACCCAGGTCGCCGTCGGTCTCCCGCAAACAGCGCTTCCAGCGGGGCAGGAGCGCGCGCGCGCCGGTGAAGCTGGACGTGAACTGGAACTGTTCCTGGACGAAGGGCGTGCTGAGCCACGGAGCCGCGGTCGCGAGCGTGTGGGCACGGAGGTAGGCGCGCCAGGTATCGAGTGGTACTGCGGAGATGAGCGAGTCCACGCGCCGCACGAATGCCGGTTCGGCGACGTTCACGCGGGCCGGCGGCTTGCTGAGGCCGGCCGTCCGGAAGTACGCCGCCCAGGAAATGTCGGGGGCGAGGGAGTCCAGATGGTCCAGTGGCATTGGGTGATCGGTCGCGGCGGGATCCCGCTGTTCGACACGCGTCAGCGACGCATCGGCCATCGCGGTCTCGAGGGCCATCACCGCCTCGGCGTGCGCCGCCGCCTGCTCCGGGCTCTCGTTGGCGAGCCCGAACAGACGGGCGAGGTGCGCGAGGTACGCTTGGCGCGTCGAGTCGGCCGCCGCACCGGGCCTCGTGTAGTAGTCCCGGTCGGGCAGGCCGAGTCCTCCCTGGTAGAGCCACGCCATGTAGTGGGCCGCGTCATGCGCATCGACGTCCGGGGCATAGCGGAAGACGACGTTGACGCCAAGCGTTTGGAGCGTTGCGATCTCCGGCACGAGCCGGGCGCGCGTCGTAACGGAATCGATGCCCTCGAGCCACGGGCGAATCGGGTCGAGTCCCGCGCGCTCCGTTCCGGCGGAATCCATACATGAGGCGTAGAACGTGCCGAGCTTGTGCGTTGTGTTGCCTGCGGGGAGACTCGCGCGTCGGGCAAGCGCGTCGTCCAGCACGGAGCGGACGACGCGCTCGTTCCGGTCGCCCATGTCTCGCCCGATACCCGACGACGCGTACGCCGCCGGGATCGTATCATGCGCCAGCCACCCGCCGTTGGCGTACTGGAAGAAGTCCGTACAGGCGTTGGCGCTCTTGTCGATCCACTCCGGGTCCACCACGCGCAACGGTTTCAGGCTGTCGGGAAGCAGCTCGGCCACCTGCGCCTCCAGCGATACGGGCGCCAGTGCGACGAGGGCCGCGGCCAGGAGCAGCGTCGGACGACGGAAACGGTGCATCGCGAAGACTCCGGGAAAGATCCGCGAACGTAGCCGGGGCCGACGCGCGCCGTCAACGATGACGTGGCGGTGAGACGCTAGGGACCGTCCCGCCGTCGCCACCGGCGGATGAGTGCGGGGAGCTCCGCTCCGGCCTCCTGACTGTACGTGAATCGTCCCTCGGGCCAGAACCGGTCACGGCTCGCGCTGTCGTGGACGCCGAGCCATTGCAGGAAGGCCGTGATGCTGTCGACGAACGCCGCATACTCCCGCGGCGGCTGGAGGCTGAAGGTCTGTGCGATTCGCCCCTCTGTGACCACGAACCGAACGCGGTGGTGGAGGGTGTCGATGCCCAAGGCCCCGAGCACGCCGCTCGTTTCGGCGAGGTTGATGTCCACGGAGTCGCCGCGCAGGAGCAGGTCGGAGGGCAGGAGCTCCGTTTCCGCGCCGGTGTCGAAATACAGTGGTTGCAACGCGGCATCTCGACCGCGGAAGGTGTCGGCGCCGAAAGCCCACACGACGGAATCGTCCAGGAGGGCACTGACGGCGTCGATATCGTGGCCGTTGGCGGCGGCGACGTACCGCTCGACGACCTGGTTCGGTTTCGGCATGCCGCACGCGCACAGAACGATGAGGAAAGCGGCCGCACCACGCGTGCCAGGGCGGGTGGCTCTGCGCAAAGACGCGCGCATCAGTCGCTCCGCAGTGCGGTGACAGGGTTCACGGTCGTGGCTCGGCGGGTCGGCAGATACGCGGCGAGCAACGACGCCGCCAGCAGCACGGCGGTGCCCGCGGCCATGGTAAGAGGGTCCGTGGGCCGCACACCGTACAGCAGGCTCCGCACCAGGCCGGTCACGGCGAAGGAGCCTGCCAGACCAACGCCCACGCCAACCAGCACCGGCACCAGCGCCCATCCGATGATCAGTCGCCGGATGTCCGCGCGCCCAGCGCCAATGGCCATGCGGATGCCGATCTCCCGTGTCCGCCGTCCCACGCCGAGGCTCACGACACTGAAGATGCCGACCGTCGCCAGCACTAAGGCGAGGCACGCCAGCGTCGAGAACAACTCGGCATTCATGCGTTGGGTGTAGAGGAAACCACGCACGACGTCGGTGTAGGGGAGTGCGTTGACGATGGCGAGATGCGGTTCCCGGCGTCGCAACCACGAGTGCAGGCGCGGCACGGCCGCGGCGGGATCGATCGTGGTCGAGACCAGCAAGGCGCTTCCCGAGGGGTAGGTGTGTTGCGGGTAGGAGAAGTACACGACCGGCTCCGGCGCCGCGATGAAATCCTGCGCCTTTGCGTCACGCACGACGCCGACAATCTCAAACGCCCGCTCCGCACCCCCGGACGCCGCCGGCCACCATATCCGGCGGCCGAGCGCCGACTGCCCGGAGAAGAAGCGACGCGCGAAGGCTTCGTTGACCACCGCCACGTCTGGCGTGCTCGCCGTGTCGGCGGCGGTGAAGCCGCGACCCTGCACGACGCCGATGCCCAGGGTTTCGAAGAATCCCGGTATCACGCGCGTGGCCGTCAGTGCGACGGGGTCGCGCTGGCCTTCGGGGCGCAACCGGGTAGCGCCGAGTGGAGAAAGCGGTGCGTTGTCCGCCACGGTGGCCGCGCGCACCCATGATTCGTCGGCGAGCTGCCGCGCCAAATCGCGAAAGAACCGATCGCGGTCGGCCGGCTGAATACTGGTGCTGCTGGTGGAGATGTAACTGGCCACCAGTCGATCGTACGAGAACCCGGGATCGATGCTTTGCGCCGACGACAGGGTACGGAGCACCAGGCCGGCGACGACGAGGAGCACGATGGCGAGCGCCGCCTGGGACGCAACGAGAACGTCGTGCACGGCGGGGATGCGACGGTTCCCGATTCTCCGCGGAGTCCTTCCCGAGCCGACGGCATCGGCTCGAAGCAGGCTCATCAGCCGGCGTCCGGAAGCGCGAATGGCGGGCAGCAGGCCCGCGGCGAGGCCCGTGAGCAACGAGACGGCGAGTGCAAACGCGACGACCCGCATGTCGAGCGAGGTCTCGCGGGGCACGTTCGCGCCCCAGACGCTGGGTCGCGCAAAATACGATCCCAGGCGTGCACTGGCCGGCGCGGCCAGGACCAGCGCGATCGCGCCCGCGAGCGCCGAAAGCATCACATTCTCGGTCAACACGAGCCGGACGAGTCGGGCAGGCGACGCCCCCAGGGCCGACCGCATGGCCAACTCACGCTGGCGCCCGGTCGACACGGCCAGCAGGAGATTGGCGACGTTGGCACAAACGAGCAGCAGCAGGCCACCGGCCGCGAGGAGCATCAACCGGACGGTTGGCATTTCCGCGACGCGGGTGCGCGGGTCAATCCACGTGGCCGGGTCGAGCCGCACGCCACGAGGGCCATCAAGCCGGGGATACGCGGCATCGAGGCCGGCCGCCAGGGTCCGCAGCTCGACCTCGCCCTGCGCACGACTCACGCCGTCGCGCAGGCGGGCATAGACCGGTACCAGCGGCCGATCGCGATTTTCGGCCTGCGCGGCCCAGCTGACATACCGATCCCGGAAGGGAGCGATGGGAATCCAGACATCCGGCCGGAAGTTCGACGTCGTACCCAGGAACTTCGGCGACGCAACGCCGACGATGGTGAACGGCCGGTAGTTGAGGTACAGCAGCTGCCCGAGCACGGACGGGTCGCCGTTGAAGCTTCGTTTCCACCAGGCATACGAGATGACGGCGGTGGGGTCCGCGCCGGGGCGGTCGTCGGCGGGCGTGATGCCGCGACCCAGCGCCAACTCGACCCGCAGCAGCGAGAAGAAGTTCCCCGAGACCGCCGTGAGAAACGCGACCTCGGTCATCGTCTCGCGTCGCACGCTGGCGGCGAAGAACGGCTGGACCGCGGCTACGCCTTCGAAGCCCGCGGACGCGCCGGTGGCGTAGTCGGTGAAGTCGAGATAGGAGACGTTCTCATACGGGTTGTCGTCCGCCACGCCGAACACGCGCACCACATGGTCGGCCGCCACTCCAGGGAACGTCTGGGAGAAGCCGTTGAAGTAGGTGAATACGGTGATCGCAACAGACAGCCCGAGTGTGAGAATCGCCAACGACACCAGGGGGTAGAACGGCCGGCCGCGAAAGCTGCGTAGCCCTGCGCGGAGGTCGGACTGTATTGCGGAGATCATCGCCATCTCCTTGGGCGCGTGAAGGAGGACCGGAACGCGGCCGTCGCGCTCGCCCTCGTCGGAGGCGGAGCGTGCCCAAAAGGTGTCGCCTGGGGACGGCCACCGGGAGGGGTGATCAGAGCGCCGGTGCGCGGAGGTCGTGACAGGGTCGCCGGTCGCGCGTAGCATTCCCGGCAACGTGAGTCGCAATCCAGCCATGGACAGCGGTTCCCCGTCCCCGGACAGGTGAGGCCATTTGAAGACGCTGTGGCGCGATGCGGATCGACAGACGCTCCTCGACCAGCTTGCACGCCTGTCTCCAGCGACCCCACCGCGGTGGGCCGCATGACGTGTCCACAGATGCTCGCGCACGTGAACGCCGGACTGCGCATGGCGATCGGCGACCTGGCCGTCGAGCCCAAGCGCTTGCCGTTCCGCTACCCGCCCCTCAAGCAGCTGGCGATCTGCGTGTTGCCGATCCCCAAGGGCGTCCCCACGGTGCCCGAACTGCTCCACCGCATCGATGGGGCGGCGTGGGAGGAAGAGGTCGCGGGTTTCCGCGGTTTGATCCAACGCTTCGTGGAGCGATCTGGTGAACGATCCTGGCCGGACCACCCGGCGTTCGGACGAATGTCACGGCGGGCCTGGGGCGTCCAGCAGTTCGGCCACATCCACCACCATTTCCAGCAGTTCGAGGTGTGAAGAAGCCCCTTACCCTGGCTCTCTCCCGCTGATGCGGGAGAGAGTGTTCGCATGGGAAGCGCGTCCGGTTTGCGAGGTCGATGTTGCGCGCGTCACTTGGTCGCTTGCCAGGTGCTCCCATCAGTGAACGCCACCTTCAACACCCGCGCCCGCCCCGACACACTTCCGGGTGGCAGCCTCCGAACGAAGAACGTCTCCTCGTGGGCTCGTACGAAGGGCACCGGCTGTCCCGAATCGCCGACGATCAGGTTGTACCCGGTCGTGTCGGTGCGCACCGTGGTTCCATCCGCGGAGCGGTAGGTCACTTCGAAGCGGATCTCCTTAACATCTCGATCGGATCGATTCTGCACGGTGAATCGCGCGTTGCCGGACGCTGATGCGTCGGCCTTCACCGATAGGGGCTGACCCGCACACGCCGACAGGAGAACGATGGCGACGAGTGGGACGCCGGGCTTCCTCATTGTGCCTCCGCATGGGGTGTCCACGTAGTGGGACATTGAGCCCTCCCGCCAGCGGCGGCGAGGGAGATGTGCCCGGTGCGCTAGCCGATCTTCCCGTCTTGATCGATGTCCTCTCCGAACTTGCGCTCCAAGCGCTCCAAAAGGCGATGCAGCAACTGCTGCGTGTCGCGCAACTGGGTTTCGAGGCTCGACACGCGCGATTCGATCGAGTTTGCGCGGTCGCGCTGGTCGGAGATTTGGCTCTGTTGGATCAGGTCCCAGAACAAACCCATCGTGGCACCTCAGATTCAGTCGTGGCCGTCGGAATGGAAGAAGACGACGACCGCTCGTTGGGGCAACGGTCGCCCATGGCGGAATCAAATGCCGTCGGGCGGGGGTTGCCACAACTCGAAACGGTTTCCCTCCGGATCGGTGGCCCAGCCGAACCGTCCGAACTCCGACTCCTCGATCGTGTCTTCGACCGTGACGCCGGCCGCGCGGAGTTGCGCCAGCATGGCGTCGAGGTCCTTCACGCGGTAGTTGATCATCAGCGGAGACGGTCCGGGGCCGAAGTACGTCGTGTCCTCGGGAAACGCGGACCACACCGCCTGTACCCGTGATCCGGTGGCATCGGGTCCGCCCGCCGTGAAGAGCGCGTACGTGTTGTCCGCCGTCGGGACGCCCAGGTGGTCGCGGTACCAGGCCGCGAGGGCTCCCGGATCCCGTGTCTTGAAGAACACACCGCCGATGCCGGTAACGTGCTGCATCTCCGAGTGACTCACGGCACTCCTCCTGGTCAGTAGCGCGATGCGGACGGACACGTTCGCGATGAACGCGCGCAAGGACGGCTCTTCGACCGCCCAGCGACACCGGTGCCTACCATCGCATCAGCGGGTCATGGATCGTGGACTCCGGGATGCCGTCCGGGTGAGAGTCGTATGCGGAGCGCGAGCTGCGGCGTTCCCGGCCCCGGGTCAATCACGAGCGTGCTCAGCGGAATCTGCTGCCACACGTCGGGCACGAGGAGCCCTACCAAAATGGCGAAGAGGACGGCCCCACCTGCCGCCCCCACGACGATCTCGGACGTCTCCCACGTGCACCCTTGGTCGTTCGGCAGCGCCCGACAGCGCGCGTCCGGTCGCAGCGCGGTCGCGCCGAACAGGGTGCCCAGCGCCGCGCCGTAGATCGGCCCGCCATAGACGAGCGCGCGCGGCTGGCCGCGATTGACCTCGAAACGGTCCAGGCTTCGGAGTGGGAAGCTGACGGGATAGACGGCTTGTCGAGGCACGATCGTCACGGAGTCCAGGTCCAACAGCAACAGGGCACCCGCGAACGACCGTGGTCCCGCGATGGTCTGCGCCACGAGTCGGACAGGAATCCCGGGCCGAAGCGCCGGCAACTCCTGAGCACCGGCCGCTGCTGGACCGGTGAGCAGACAGAGGATCGTAACGCGGCGTGTGACCAAGTGCTTTACTCGGCCGGGTCTCCCCGTTCAACCTGCGTGAGCAGGATCGACGCGTGGCCGGACTCCTCCGCCAGCGAAAGCACCCGCGTCTTCCGGTCCCGTACGAGGTAATGTCGCACGTGCGGGCTCTTGGCGAGGCTCGCCGGTGGCGGAACCAGCGTCCACCCGTCGGCCAGGCTGGATTCCAGTAGGCGCGCGAGGCTCCGCTCGGCCGCGGGCGCATCGGGCCACATGGCCACCGCGATCTCTGACCTGCCCGGTCGGATGTTCGTCACAGCGGCTGCCCCGGGGAGGAACGGAAGCGTGGCGGGATAGTCCGTGGGTCGGTCCGTGGTTGGTTCCCAGACGTCGGTACCGTCTTCCCGCTCCGTGGCCTCCTCCTCCGACGAACGCCAAGTCAGCTCACGCGCCTCGGGCCACATCTCACCCCCAGATCCCGTCACGTCGATCGCGTTCGGGAGCTCGGCGAGTGCGTCGCGAATCCACTCGTAGAGGTCAACGGAGTCACGCTTGCGTGGTTCGTCCATGACGCCTTCGGTGCAGGGCTGAGCCTCTGGCGGTCAGGGACGACGACCGCCTATCCGCAACATGGCGCCTCCGTGCGCACGCGCAAGGCGGGTGACCACGCACGGACGGCCCGTCCCGGTGGCGGTCGCAACGGCATGGTGTTCTCTTACCCTCCTCCCCCGCCAGGAGGCAGGCGTGCGCGGCGACGTCCGACGACCCTTCAGCCCTGTGACCGGCCGCGCCGTGCCGCGGTGGAACGCGTCCGCGCTCACCCTTGCGGCCGCGGTGATGCTCGCCGGCTCCCTGGGAGCGCAAACGCCGGTCGATTCCGGACTGGCGGCGTACATCGCGACCATCCGGGCGGTGGATCACCACGCGCATCCCATGCTCCCTGTCTTGCCCGGCGCGCCGCCCGATACGGACTTCGACGCGCTTCCACTGGACGGCATTCCCGCGTTCCCGCTGCCGTGGCGCCTGACGCTGGAGAATCCCGACTGGCAGAGGGCGGCGCGACGCACGTACGGACTGAGCGGCACCGACAGCGGCGCCGCGGTCGCGGCGGCACGCAGGCGAGTGATGACGGAGCGTGGTGAGCGCTTTCCCACCTGGGCGCTCGACCAGGCCGGCATCGAGATCATGTTCGCGAATCGGATCACGGTCGGGCCAGGGCTCGCGGCCCCCCGGTTTCGGTGGGTGGCCTTTGCCGACCCGTTGCTCTTCCCGCTCGACACGCGGCGGGAGGGGGCCCGGACGCCGGACACGGAGGCCCTCTATCCGAAGGAGGAGGCGCTGCTCCGGCGCTACCTCGGCGATCTTGGCCTGCACACCCTACCGGGGTCGCTCGACGGGTACGTCCGGCAGGTGGTGACCCCGACACTCGAACGCTGGCACGACGCGCGCGCCGTGGCCATCAAGTTCGAAGCCGCTTATCTCCGACCGCTCGACTTCGACGATCCCGATTCGGCCGCGGCCGCTCAGGCGTACGCGCGATACGTCGGCGGCGGGATGCCGAATCGTGCCGAGTACAAGGCGCTGGAGGATTATCTCTTTCGAGCGATTGCACGCGAGGCGGGCCGGCTGCAGATGGCGGTCCATCTCCACGTCTTCGAAGGGTTCGGCAGTTTCTACGATGCGGGAGGGAGCCGGCCGGCGTTGCTCGAGCCCGCCTTCAACGATCCGACCTTGCGGGCGACCACGTTCGTGATCGTCCATGGTGGATGGCCCGCCGTCGATGAGACGGAAGCGATGCTCGCCAAGCCCAATGTCTACGCCGACATCTCGATGATGGATCTGGCCCTCTCGCCGGCCGAGCTGGCTCCCGTGTTGCGGCACTGGCTCACCCGCTGGCCTGACAAGGTCGTGTTTGGCACGGATGCCTTCGAGGGTGGCGACACGCAGGGCTGGGAGCTGGGTGCCGTCGTCGCATCAAACACGGCTCGTCGGGCGCTGGGGATTGCGTTCACCGCGATGGTGCGGGACGGAGAGGTGACGCGGGATCGCGCGCGGCAACTCGCGCGCATGGTGCTCCGGGAGAACGCGTCCCGACTGTACCACCTTCAGCTGCCGTAAGGCCGATGCTCATAGGTATCCACTTTCTCGTACCGAAACGGAGCGGTGCCATGCCCGTGACACTACGTCAGGTTCTTTTCGCCGCCGTCGTGCTCGCCGCCGTCGTGCCGCCCGCGCTCGCGCAGCGGCGCGCCGGGCTCACGCCCGAGCAAATCCAGCAGCGCTGGGATCTCGAGCACGAACTGGAGTCCATTTCGGTGATCCAGCGCAAGGTCATGGTGCCGATGCGTGACGGGAAGCGCATGGCCGCGGACGTGTACTACCCGAAGGACGCCTCCAAGAAGTACCCGACGATCTTCTCACGCACGCCGTACAACTTCAACTACTGGGACGTGCGGAACGGCGTGCCGAATTCGATGAGCACGCAGCTGGACGCGGTGAAGCGCGGCTACGCCTACGTCGTGATGAACGAACGCGGCCACTTCTTCTCCGAAGGGAACTACGACATCCTGGGGCCCCCGCTCACCGACGGGTACGACGCCATCCAGTGGATCTCCACCCGCCCGTGGTCGAACGGCAAGGTGGGGCTGATCGGGTGCTCGTCCACCGCGGAGTGGCAGATGGGGGTGGCGTCCACGGCGCCGCCGGGCCTCGCGACGATGATTCCGCAGGGGTTCGGCGCCGGCGTTGGGCGGGTGGGCCCCTACTACGAGCAGGGCAACTGGTATCGCGGCGGCGCGGTGCAGATGCTGTTCATCGCGTGGATCTACGGCGAGCAGAACCAGGTGCGGCCGATGTTCCCGGCCACGACGTCGCAGGAAGACCTGATCCGGGCATCGAAAGCGTTCGACTTGGCGCAGCAGCTTCCGCGGGTGGACTGGTCGCAGGGGCTCCGGCACCTGCCGGAGATGGACATCATCAAAGCGGTGGACGGGCCGCACGGGATCTTCGCGGACTCGATGCCGGTGGCCACCGGCGGGGCGATGATCAAGCGCACGCCGAACGACTCGGCGTGGTACCGCGGCGGTCTATGGCACGACGACATGCCCATCAACGTACCGGGGCTCTGGTTCATGTCCTGGTACGACGTCTCGATCGGCCCCAACCTCGCGGCGTACAACCACGTCCGCCAAACCGCCACGGGCAAGGTGGCGGATCAACAGTACGCCATGATCGCGCCCACGCTGCATTGCGGGTACAAGCGCGCCACCGAGAGCCTGGTGGTGGGTGAGCGGAACGTGGGTGACGCGCGCTACGACTACGACGCCCTGACGTACGGCTGGTTCGACATCTTCCTCAAGGGCGAGCAGTCGCGCCTGCTCGACACGCTGCCCAAGGTCCGCTACTACACCATGGGCATGAACCGCTGGCAGTCGTCCGACACGTGGCCGCCGCGTGGCGCCGAGCCGATGACGTTCTATCTCTCGAGTGGGGGCAAGGCCAACACGCTGACCGGTGATGGCACGCTCACGCCGCGCGCGCCCGCGGCGGACAAGCTCGACGCGTTTGCCTACGACCCGATGCAACCCGTACCGTCCCACGGCGGGAATGTCTGCTGCACCGGGAACGCGGTGCAGGGTGGGGCGTTCGACCAGCGGGAGATGGAGCAGCGGCCGGACATTCTGGTCTATACCAGCGAGCCACTCCGCGAAGGGATGGAGGTGAGCGGTCCGGTCGAGGTCACGCTCCACGTGTCGAGCGACGCCAAGGACACGGACTTCACCGTGAAGCTGATCGACGTGTATCCCGACGGCCGGGCGTACAATCTGGATGAGACCATCCAGCGGGTGCGCTACCGGGAGGGATACGACAAGCCGCCCGTGCTCATGGAGCAGGGCAAGGTGTACAAGGTCACGTTCCAGCCGATGACCACGAGCAACTACTTCGACGCGGGCCACCGGCTCCGGCTCGAGGTGTCGAGCAGCAACTTCCCGCGATTCGATCGCAACCTGAATACCGGCGGCCGCAACTACAACGAGGTCACCGGAGTGGTGGCGCACAACGCGGTGCACCACTCGCGGGCATATCCGTCGTCGATCACGATTTCGGTCGTCAAGCGGCCGCAGCCATAGCCTCATCCCCTGACCCCGCTCCACGTACGTGGAGCGGGAAGTGCCGTGCTGGGTTCCCCCTCTCCACATGTGGGGAGGGGGGGCCAGGGGGTGAGGACCCAGGGTGTGGCGGAGCCCTAGGGAGTCGGGACGACCTTCCGCAGCGCGACCGCGTTGATGCAGTACCTCAGCCCACTCGGCGCCGGCCCGTCCGGGAACACATGGCCCAGATGGCCGTCGCACACGTTGCAGACGGTCTCGACGCGCACCATGCCGTGCGAGCGGTCGGCGTGATAGGCGATCACGTTCGGCTCGACGGGTTGCGTGAACGACGGCCACCCGGTGCCGGAATCGAACTTGTCACCCGAATCGAACAAGAGGGTGTCGCAGCACACACAGGCGTACCGTCCTGGCTCGAAGAGACTACACATCTCCGAGCTGAACGGCGCCTCGGTCCCGTTCCTCCGGGTGACCTGATAGACCTCGGGTGAGAGTTGGGCGTGCCACTCGGCGTCCAACCGCTCGACGCGGCGGGGTGGCTCGAGGTTCGCCTCGTTGGCCAAGGCCAGGACGTCGGGCCACTCTAGCATGATCTTCGCTCGCATCTCGTTGTGAGAGGACGTCTGTTCTAACGCGGAGTGGCGTGGGGAGGTTCCCGGGTATGTGAGCGGGAGGCGCCTCCCCCTCCTCTGCCGCTTCTCCCGCCGTCTCCTGCCGTTCCTCCCTATCCCCCCGACTTCCCACCGCCAAAGAACTCCCGCTGCAACCGCAACAGAATCGGGATGGACAGCAGCACCGAGAGCAGGTTCGGAAGGGCCATCAGTCCGTTCAGGGTGTCGGCGATGTCCCAGATGAGATGGAGAGAGCCGGTCGCCCCGAGGTAGATGAACACCAGCCAGACGAGGCGGTACGGCAAGGCGCTCCGCGCGCCGAGCAGATAGACGATGCCCGTCTCGCCGTAGTAGCTCCAGCCGATGATGGTCGAGAACGCGAACAGCACGAGACCCGTCGAGACGATGAGGTCACCCCAGGTGCCTGGGAGGCCGATCTCGAACGCCTTCGCGGACAGCGCGGCGCCCGTGGCCCCACTGTCCCACGCGCCCGTGACGAGTATCACGAGGCCCGTGACGGTGCAGATCAGGATCGTGTCGACGAACACCTCGAAGATGCCGTACATGCCCTGCCGCACCGGGTGATCCGTGGTGGCGGCCGAGTGCACCATGGGCGCGCTGCCAAGGCCCGCTTCGTTGGAGAAGAGGCCGCGTGCCACGCCGTAGCGCATGGCGAGCATGATGGTGCTACCCGCGAATCCACCGACGGCGGCTGTTCCCGAAAAGGCGCCCTCGAAAACCAGTTGGAGCGCGTGCGGCAGCTCCCCTGCGCGCATGAGGACGATGACGAGTCCGCCGGCCAGGTAGAACACGGCCATGAACGGAACGAGGATCTGCGTCACGTCCGCGATCCGCGTGATCCCCCCGAGGATCACGATGCCGGTGACGGCCATGAGCACCACGCCGACGATGGCGGGAGAGAGATGGAAGCTGGCTTTGAGGCTCTCGGCGACCGAGTTCGCCTGCACCATGTTGCCGATCCCGAACGCCGCGATGGCCGTGAGCAACGCGAAGACGGCGCCGAGCCACGGCAGGCCCAGTCCCTTCTTGAGCGTGTACATGGCGCCGCCGCGCATCGTGCCGGAGGAGTCCGGCTCGCGGTAGTACAGGGCAATCACGATCTCCGAGAACTTGGTCGCCATGCCGACCAGCCCGGAGATCCACAGCCAGAACAGCGCGCCGGGGCCGCCCAGAAAGATGGCGGTGGCCACGCCGGCGATGTTGCCGACGCCGACGGTGGACGCGAGCGCGGTCGCGACTGCCTGAAACGGCGTCACGCTGCCGGCGCCGCTGCCGCGCTGGGTGAGCTTGCCGAGGACCTCCTTGAGCGCCGTGCCGAGGTGGCGAAACTGCACCGCGCCCGTCAGGACCGTGAGCAGCACCCCCGTGCCGATCAGGAGGCCGAGCATGGGCGGGCCCCAGACGACGCCGTTCACGGCACTGTTCCAACGGGTGAGGAGGTCGGTCATAGGCGGCTGGCGATAACCGTCGGGGAGCTAGTGGTAGGCTCGATGCGCCAGATGCGGTCGGTTGGCACGCGCCCCAAGCTGCGGCCTCACTAGCTGGCGCGCAACTGCCGTCCACCAACCAGCACCTCGTTTGCTGGGCCGCTACTCAAACGGCGGCTCTTCGACGTGGACGGTGTCACGCAGGAAGATTGCGTCCAACCACTCCCCCGCCTCCACCGTATCCCGCTCGGCCGGCACGATTAGCAGGGCATTCGCCCGCGCCATCGAGGTGAGAATGCCAGATCCCTGCGGGCCGGTGAGGCGCGCCAGCGGTCGTCCGTCTTCGAACGTGACCATCGCCCGGAGGAAATACGTGAGCTTGGGTGGGTAGTGCAGCCGCTCGCCGACCTCGACGGGAAACGCTCGGCGGAACGGAAGAGAATGGCCCTGGAGCTTGCGGATGGCCGGGCGGACGAACAGCTCAAAGGTGACCATGGTGCTGACCGGATTCCCGGGGAGCCCGATCCACGGCACGTCACCCAGGGTTCCGAACCCCACCGGCGCTCCGGGCCGCATACGAATCCGCCAGAAGCCAAGTGTGCCACCCATGGACTCGAACACGAGCCGGAGGTAGTCGTGCTCGCCGACACTGACCCCTGCGGTCGTCACCAGCAGATCGGCACCCTCAGCGCCCTCGAGCCGGCGCCGGACGTCGCCGGGGTCGTCACGGGCGATGCCGAGGTCGCGCGGGACCGCCCCCGCGCGGTGGAGGTTCGCGGTCAGCGTGTACGTGTTGGACGAGGCGATCTTCTTCCCCGCGAGAATCGCCTCGCGCTCGTCGAGATCCGCGATCTCGTCCCCGGATCCCATGAGCGCTACGGTGGGCGTCCGATGGACGGACACGTCAGGTTCGGCGATGGACGCCAAGACGCCGAGCTGCGCGGGCCCGAGTACGGTACCGGCGGTCAAAGCGACGCGGCCGCCGGCGATGTCTTCTCCACGCCTCCGCAGGTTACGTCCGACGTCGCGCCGGTCGTTGATCCGCACGCGCCCCGGACCGGGAACGTCCGTATCCTCCTGCCGGATCACGCCGTCGGCCCCGTCCGGCAGCGGGGCGCCGGTGAAGATCCGCGCGCATTCGCCCGGGCCAAGGGCGCGGGCAGGGAATCGGCCGGCGGGAATCTCCTCGATCACCCGGAGCTCCACCGGCTCGGCGCCCTCGTCGAAGTCGTCGCTCCGCACGGCGTAGCCGTCCATCGCCGAGTTGGTCCACGGCGGCAGGTCGATCGGGCTGACGATGTCTTCGGCAATTACGCGGTCGAGCGCGCGGTGCAGCTCGAGGCGCTCGATGGGAAGGGGGCGGAGCGCGTCGAGAATGGCGCGCGCGGCATCCCCCGGGGACCGCATTACCCCTCGACGATCTGCGCGCGCTCCCAAGCCATGTGCATCAAGCTGGGAAGCCAGGCCGTATCCGTGAAGGTGAAGACCGGGAACGGCAGCCGGAGCGAGCGGTCGTCACTGACCATTGCGATCCACTGGTCGGCCGAGGGAGTGCCCGCCTGGAACAGCGGCGTCCGGTGCACGGCCTTGCGATGCACCTCGATCTTGGGCAACGGCCGGCTCTTGTAGCCCTCGACGATCACGATGTCCATGTCGAGGAAGTGCTGCCGAACCAGCTCGATGGGATCCGCCTGGCCGTCCGACTGCTCGAACGTGACGCGCTGGCCGGGCGATTCGATCATCGTCCGCACGCTGCGCCCTTCCTGGAAGTGGCGCCAGGTGTCCTTTCCCTCCTGATCCACGAGGGCGGGATGGTGGCCGTGCTTGATGGTGCCAACCTTGCGACCGCGTCGGACGAAGTCCTGCAGCATGGCCACCACGAGCGTGGTCTTGCCGGCGTCCTTCTTGCCGATTACCGAGATGACTCGCGTTCCCGCCACAGCTCCTCCGCCCGCGTGAGATCCTCGGCTGCGTTGACGTTGAAGAAGAGCTCCTCGGGATCGCCGAACGTCCGGACGGTCTCGATCGGCAGCCGCCCGACGCGCACCGCGTCATGGAAGCCAATGGCCTGGTAGTCCTCGTCGTCCAACCGTTCAGCCATCGGCGCGGCGCACGCGGGACCGTAGACGGCGCACAGCGGTTCTATCCCGCGCCGGCCGGCGCTCTCCGGCAGGAATACGTCGTAGTCGGCGACCCCGTTGATCAGGGCCTCGAGCAGCTTGATGGGCACGAACGGCATGTCCCACGCCAGCACCAGCACGGGTCCCTCTCCGGCGGTGACCGCAGCATAGAGGCCGCCGAGCGACCCGCAGTTCGGCCGGGGGTCCGCGACCACCTCGAGCCCCGGAACCCACGTGGCGGCATCCTGGGCGTTCGCGATCAACGTGGGTGCCTGTCCGGTGGCCGCCTTGATCCGCCCAACGAGCCGATCGACGATCCGCTCACCGCCCACGCGCTCCAGGCCCTTCGCCTGACCACCGAAGCGACTTGCCGTTCCTCCAGCCAGAATCGCCGACCGCATGCTAGACCCGTTGCCCCCGCGCGTGCTCCAAGAGATTCCCCGTGGCGAAAGGTAGTATGGGGTCCAAACCAGGCGCTGTCACGGGAGATGGACCTGCGGCGTCCCGCTCACCGCGCGACCGACGAGCGTGAGCCCGCTCCGCCGCGCGATCGTCGCGGCCAGCGTCGACGGCACAGAGGGCGTCGCGATCCAGGCGAGTCCCGCGCGCGCCGCCTTGAACGCCAACTCGGCCGAGATCCGGCCCGTGACCATGAGGCCGAGCCCGGGAAGCGGCCGACGGGCCAACAGTGCGGCCCCGATCACCTTGTCCACCGCGTTGTGCCGGCCGATGTCCTCCGCATGGAACGGCAGATCGCTCCCGTCGGTGAGGGCCGCCGCGTGGATCCCGCCCGTGTCCTGATACCGCTCGCCCAGCGCGAAGAGCTGCTTGAACAGCACGCGCATGGTCTCCACGGGCGGTGGCTGTCCACGAGCCGGAGCGGAAGGGCTCGCGTTGGGGTCGCCGAGAAACACCGGGACGGCCCCGCATCCCGACGCCAGCACCCGCGTGCGGTTCTCCGACGCGATGGCCGCCACGCGCTCGGGCACGACGTCCGCCGAGAAGCCCAGGTCGGTGGCGCAGGGACGCAGTGAAATGAGGTCGTCGAGCGTCTCGATGTACCCCTCGCCGTGCAGCCACCCGACCACCAACTCCTCCAGGTGCTCGGGGGTGCACATCCAGGCGACGGCGGGCGACCCGTTCACTTCGAGCCAGACGGTGACCTCGTCCACGAGCGCCAGGTCCGGACCACGGCCGCGGCGCGCGCCGGACGACGGCGGCTCAGGATTCGCCGGCATATTCGGCGAAGAGATCGTCGTCCTCCTCGATACGGACCGTGTCGAGCGCAACGCCCGCGGGCAAGTGGCCGGCCAGGCGCTCCCACACCCAGACCGCCAACGCCTCCGCCGTGGGAATCGTCCGCCCGTACGCGAACTCGGGCAGGTCCAGGTTGAGGTGGCGGTGGTCCAACGGGTCGCGGACCTCAGCCGCCAGCAACCGGTCGAGCGCCGCCAGGTCCATCACCATCCCCGTGTCCGTCGAGATCGCGCCGCGCACCGTGACCGCGCACCGGTAGTTGTGTCCATGCCCGTGCTCCCGCGCGCACAACCCGAACACCCGCGCATTCTCCTCGGCCGACCAGTCGGGCCGATGATAGCGATGCGCAGCGCTGAACCGGACCACGCGAGACAACTTGGCATGAGGCATGGGGGCAATCTAGAGGCTCAGACGCTTAGACGCCTAGACGCGCAGGCGGTCTTAGGTCCTAAGCGTCTAAGCGTCTGCGCGTCTGCGCGTCTAGAAAATCCTCACCGCCATCGCCTTGACGGAAAGAACGACGTTCGTCCCGATCTCGAGCCCGAGGTCCGCCAGCGCGGACGGCGTGATGCGGACGACGATCTCCGTCCCCACGTCGGCGGTCACACGAATGTGCCCGCGTCCGTCGTCGCTGATGCCGGTCACGCGACCGGGGAATTGGTTGCGCACGCTTGACGCGAAGGCCTGGCGCGAGATCACGATGTCATCAGGGGAGAGGGCGATCGTCACCGGGCCCTCGCGGTCGGAGACGATGGTGAGCGCGAGCGGGCCCGCACGCACGGTGCGGCTGCCGGAGCCAGGCGGCAAGTCGATCCGGAACAAGTTTTCCGGGGTGACGCTGTCGAGCCGGCCTTCCACCAGGGCAAAGAGCCGCGACGACCACCGGAACGCCTCCTCCAAGAGATGCGACGAAAGACAGATGGCTGTGCCAGTCTGCGCGAACCGCTGCAGGGCCGTGCCAAGCAACCCGCGCGCTGTGCGGTCCGCGGCGCTCAAGGGCTCGTCGAGGAGCAGCACCCGCGGCTGGACCAGAAACGCGCGCGCCACGGCCACGCGCTGCGTTTCCCCCCCGCTCAGGCTCCGACCTTGCCGGTCCGCGAGCTGCTCCGCTCCCACCAGCGCGAGCACGTCGCGGATCCGGGTTCCGGCGGCGCGCGGGCGCTCCCCGCGGAGCTTGAGCGCATACGCGAGGTTCGCCCGGACGCTCATATCGAAGAGCAGGGGATGCTGCTCCACCAGGGTGATCTGACGCCGCGCGGCAAGCGCATCCGCGCGCGTGCGGATCGGCTTCCCGGCCAGGCTCAGCGTTCCGCGGCGCGGGCGTTCGACGCCGGCGAGCACGCGCAGGAGCGTGCTCTTTCCCGCGCCGTTGGGTCCGACGAGCGCGGTGATCGTGCCCTCGGGCATCTCCAGCGCCGGCACGGAGAGGACCGTGCGCTCGCTGTAGCCATGCTCGAGGTCACGTATCGCCAGCATAGCCCCGACCCTGCAGCATGTGCAGCAGCACGTTGACCGTGAGCGCGAGCGCCAGCAGCACGAGGCCCAGGGCAATCGCCAGCGGGAAGTCGCCCTGCGACGTCGCCAGCGCCACCGCGGTCGTCAGCGTCCGCGTCTGATGCCGGATGTTGCCGCCGACCATCATGGCCGCGCCCACTTCCGCGAGGACGCGCCCAAACGCCACGACCACGGCGGTGAGCAACGCGAACCGCGCTTCGCGCGCCACGGCGAGGTGGACCCGCCACGCGGGCGCGCCCAGCGTGAGGGCGGTTCGGCGGACCCGTGGATCCACGCCCTGAACGGCGGCCGCGGTAAGTGCCGCGGCGATGGGGGCCGCCAGCACCACCTCGGCCACGACGATGGCCCACCAGGTGTACAACAGGCCGAACCCACCGAGCGGTCCCTCACGAGCCAGTAAGAGCCAGACCAGGAGTCCCACGATCACCGTCGGGAAGGCGAGTGCGGTATTCAACACGGTGAGTGCCACGCGCCGCCCGCGAAACCGCGTGGTGCCGACCGCGAATCCGACGGGCACCCCGACGAAACACGCGAGCACCGTCGCGGTCAGCGCCACTCGTAATGACAACACGGCGATCCCAAGCACTTCGGGATCGCCGTGCACCAGGAGCGTCAGTGCGCGTCGCAGGCCGTCGGCCAGCATTCGGTCGGAATCAGAAGCGGAAGGAGTATCCGAGTCCCACCAGCAGCGTCGGGTGCGCGGTCCACTCGGTGTCCGAGGTCGTGCCCGAATTGAGAATCGGCGGAACGTTGGGTGCGCTGGGTGGCGGGAGGAAGTAGGTGCTGGGGTAGCTCAGCCTCCAGAACTGCAGGCGCCCCTCCGTGCGGAGCGAGATGCGTTCCCCGACGTACATGCGAAGCCCGAGCAGGGGGCCGCTCACGAACCTGGTCCGGAGGCTGAAGGCGGAGCTGTCCTCAGCGACCTTGGCTCCGAACCCGAAGCCGAGACTGCCACCGAGGTACGGAGCCAGGCCGTGCCAGGTCTTGTCGCCGGCGAGGAGAATCGCCAGCCCCACGTCGGCGAGCAGGAACGGTTGCTTCACCGGACCGGTGATCCGTGGGTCCGTGACCGCCGCCGGATTCGCAACCATCCGCTCGAGCCGACTCCAGGAAACGGTCGCGAAGACGTCTGTTGGTCCGGTGAGTTTCATCTCGAAACGGACGCCGGCACCGGGTCCGTTGGCGGGTCCGATCCCAAGCTTGCCGGACGATCCCCCGATCAGGCTGCCCAGGACGATCACGCTCGTGCGCTTGACGAGCGGCTTGTACGGGGAATGTGCCGGGTCGTAGCCGACCTGCGCATGCAGCGCGCTGACGGGCAGCAACAGTCCCGCGACCGCAATCAGTCCAAACGCGACGGGGCGCGCGACCTTTGACATCGTTGGGGGGTTCTCCTAGAATGGTCTAACTTACGGTGAAAGAACAATCTAGCTCTGGCCTGCCGGTGCTTCCACCCTCCCGCTTCCTGCTCGCCATCCTCTTGGTCACGACTGCCTTCCCGGCACCGGTGTTTGCGCAGCGGCGCTACCGGGTGGCGACGGACGAGAATCTGCGTCTCGAACCGGCCGCCGACGCGGCTCTGTTAGCGCGCGTCAACGCCCAGACGGAAGTCCGCGGAGACGAAGAGCGCGGTGGTTGGGTGCACGCGACGCTCGAGGGTTGGATCTGGGCGGCGTCCACGCGGGCAGCGGGGAACGGCGACTTCGATCTGCGTGTCATACCCCCCGAAGGCGAGAATCTCCGCGCCGAACCCAACGGGCGTGTGGTGGCCCGGCTCCAGTCGGGGACGCTGCTGAACCGGGTTGGCCGGCGCGGCGATTGGATTCAGGTACGCCGGGCCGCGTGGATGTGGGGGCGGTCGCTGACGGTGCTGGAGCCGCCGGCGGCTCGGGCCCCGACACCCTCGACGGTCGCGACACCACCGAGTACCGCGACGAGTTCCGCGACGCTCGATCGATATGTGTTGCCGCCGGGGACGCGGCTGTTTGGGAAGCCGGATGGAGACACGGTTGGCGCGTTGGTCACCCGTGCCCCCGCCCGCGTGTTGGCACGGACGGACGGCTGGGCGCGGGTGCTCGTGGAAGCGTGGGTGCGGGAGGACGGGCTCATCCCGGCAGATGATAGCGTGCTGGAGGGGATCACGGCCGCGGAAGTGCGGGGAAGCGGCACCGCGTACGTGGGCCGGACGTTGCGCTGGACGGTCGAGCTCATCGCGGTGCAGGTCGCGGACGAGCTTCGGAAGGAAATCTCCGCCGGCCAACGATACATGCTGGCGCGCGGGCCTCTCCCCGAGCTGGGATTCGTCTATGTGCTGCTCACCGAAGCGCAGGCGGCGGCCGTCGCGCGACTGCAGCCGCTGACGCGCCTCACCATCCTGGGTCGCGTGCGGACGGCGCGCTCCCGATACCTCGGTAATCCCGTACTCGACCTGGTGGCATTCGCGGTCGACGAACAGCCGTGAAGGGAGGCGACCGCGTGAACGAACTGTTGCGCAAACGGATCGACCGTCACCTCGAGAACCTGACGGACGACCACGGCTACCTGCTCCTCGACTTCGTCGAGTTCCTCGAGTCGAAGTACGGGGAGGAAACCCGCAAGCCGTCCACGATTGAACGCATCAGCGAAGGGGTGGAAGACGCGATGCGCGCCGGCCGCGTACCGGTCGTGGCGATCCGGGAAACCATGAAAGCGATGAACGCGGCATCGCGCATGATGCAGCGGCTGGCCGACGCGGGGCAGTCCGCGGTGAACGAGCTGAACCGGTCGATGGCCAACGCGGAGGCCGGCGGGGCGGCTGACACCCCCGGGGAGGGCGCCGCGCCGGATCCCGCTCCTGCGGGGGAGACGGTGATCTCCGAAGAGACCGTGCACCCCGAAGAGCGGGAGACTGAACCCTCGGCGTGAACACCGATGTGACGACCTGACGATACAGGTGCCTGGGGCGCGTCCCGCGAGCCACCGGACCTGCTTGATTCCCGGTTTCACGCGACGTACCTTCCGCTATGGAACCCCGAAGGATTCACCGCACGACCCGCCGAGCGCGCTGCGCCGGGCGGGTCGTGCTGCGTTGGGAGCCGGCTCCGTGAGCACGTTACGCCCAGGCTACAGCCTGACCTTCGATGACGTCTTGCTCGTTCCGCGACACTCCTCGGTGCATCCGAGCGACGTGGACGTCCGCAGCCTGTTCACGCGCGGCATCTCGCTCAACGTCCCACTCGTCTCAGCTGCCATGGACACGGTGACGGAGTCGGAGATGGCCATGGCGATGGCGCGCGCCGGCGGGCTCGCCGTCATCCACAAGAACATGAGCATCGACCGGCAGGCCGCGGAAGTGGATCGGGTCAAACGTTCCGAGAGCGGGATGATCCTCAATCCGATCACGCTCGGCCCCGAGCGGCCTATCACGGAAGCCAAGCAGCTCATGGCGCGGTTCAAGATCTCGGGTGTCCCGATCGTGGACGACCGCGGACGCCTCGTGGGGATCATCACGAACCGCGACCTCCAGTTCGAGCGCCGGATGGAGCGCCCGATCCGGGAGGCGATGACGCGGGACCACCTCGTGACCGCCCCGGTCGGGACGACGCTCGACGAAGCGGAACGGATCCTCGGCGAGCACCGCATCGAGAAGCTGCCCGTGGTGGACAATGAGGGCATCCTCCGCGGGCTGATCACCGTCAAGGACATCTTCAAGCGGCGCGACTATCCGGATGCCAACAAGGACCAGCACGGGCGATTGCGGGTGGCGGCGGCGCTGGGGGTCAATCGCGATACGCCCGCGCGGGCGAAGGCGCTGCTGGACGCTGGAGTGGACGCGCTCGTCGTCGATTCGGCGCACGGCCATTCGGAGGGGGTACTGCGAACGGTGAGTGAGCTTCGCGACCGCTTTCCCGACGCGCAGCTCGTGGCCGGCAACATCGCAACGACCGCGGGCGCCAAGGCCCTGGTCGAGCGCGGCGTCGACGCGGTGAAGGTGGGGATCGGTCCGGGTTCGATCTGCACCACGCGCGTCGTCACGGGCGTGGGCGTGCCGCAAATCACCGCCATCCTCGACGCGGTGGCCGGCGCGGGCGACGTGCCCGTCATCGCGGACGGCGGAGTGAAGTACTCGGGTGACGCGGTGAAGGCGCTGGCCGCGGGCGCGTCGAGCGTCATGATGGGGTCCATGCTCGCCGGCACCGAAGAGAGCCCCGGTGAGAGCTTCCTGCTCGAAGGACGCCGATTCAAGATGATTCGCGGCATGGGGTCGCTCTCCGCCATGCAAGACGGATCGGCCGACCGCTATTTCCAGGAGGGCGAGATCTCGGCGCAGAAGCTGGTGCCCGAGGGAATCGAGGGGCGCGTCCCCTACCGCGGCCCCGTGGGCGACGTGCTGTTCCAGATGGTGGGCGGGATCCGGAGCGGGATGGGGTACTGCGGCGTCGCCTCGCTCGCGGCCCTGCAAACCGACGCCCAGTTCATTCAGGTCACGTCGGCCGGCCTCCGGGAGTCGCATCCGCACGATGTGGTCGTGACTCGGGAAGCGCCGAACTACAGTCTCTAGGAAGGACGTGAGGGGTGCCGACTCACGTCCTCACGTCCTCAGCGTTGGTCAACGGTGCGCGCTGCGGCAGCCTCCTCTCCTGGCCTGCCGGCGCGTCTCGCGAGGGGCAACGGCACCCACCTATTTCGGCGATCTTGTAGATACGTCCATGCCCTGGTTCCATCCATAGGGCTTTGATGTCCCTGCATGTAAGAGCGACTTAAGCAGAAGGGTCCGGCGTGTGTCGCGGGCGCGGTCATTGTCGGCGTTCATGCGGTCGGACCAAGCCTGGTCAACGTGCTAGCACCAGGCGCCAGCGTAGAGAAAACACCCCGATGACGGCGCCGCCGGCAGCACCGAACAGTGTGCCGAGCCCGCCTGCCCTGGCGATGCACCCCGCGCCGCATTGGGGACTGTCCCCACCACCCTGAAAGACGAGCGCCAGGCCGAACCCAAGCGCTGCCCCCGCCAGTCCCCCGATAGTCGCGTCGCGCTTCCAGTGAGTCCCGTCCGACTTCCAGACCCGCGCGACTGAGTCTCTCGGCACGCGATTAGGATGTTAGTACCGCACGATCGACAGCTCGGTATTCGACCACGTCAAGTGCTAGTACCTGGTCCGTGAACAGCGTTAGATGTCCGGTGAGCCGGCCGCCGCGGAGGAGTTCTACACGCACGCGGTCGCCTTGGTGCAACCCTGGGTCCGTCGCGACCTGCGCCTCCACACAGTGAACACGGACAAGGGTGGCGCCGACCACCAGCGCAAGGGCCACCCCTGTCCTTAAGCGATAGGTAGACCCCAAACTCTCTCTCGAGGACTTTGTCTCTTGCGTCACCGGTGGGCCCTCTCAGAAGCCAGCGTACTGAAGCAGGTGATCACTGTAGGGGGCAGATCCATTGTTCCAGCCGGAGCCTGCCAACGCGGGTGAGACACCGGTGATGCGAATTTAGTGAGCCTCCACCGGCATCATCTCCTCCTCAGCGAGGCTGATGACCTCGGTTTCGGGGGTACGATGATCCCTCCCCGCCTTGAGATCGTCAATCCTGGGTGATTCTACGAGGTTGGTTGTCGCCGCATCGGCTGGCGTGGCCGGTTTGTTGATCCACACGGCAGTTGGCAACGTGCCGGGCGTCGGCGTCCCGCGCGGGAAGCGTTCCGGATGCGCCGCGTACGCGGCTGCCAGCACGCGCGCGCGGTCCGCTAGGCGCTGGGCAGCGAGGCCGTGATGGACGTCGTGGGGCGTCAGCATCGCAAGGCCACTGTGCCGGTGCGCGGTGTTGTACCACGCGAAGAGCGGCCCGAAGAGCTGCCGGGCGTGCTCCAGCGAGCCAAACCGCTCCGGGATCGCCGGTCGGTACTTCGCCGTCTTGAACAGCGCTTCCGAGTACGGATTGTCCGTCGAGGTGTACGGGCGCGAGGGCGTCTTCGTCACCCCGAGATCGGCCAGCAACAGCGCCACCGCCTGCGAGCGCATCGAGGAGCCCCGATCCGCGTGCAGCGTCAACTGGCCCCGGGCGATCCCCTGACGCTCGCAGGTCGCCGCAATCAGCCGCTCGGCCAACGTCGCCGACTCGCGCCGCGCCACCATCCAGCCCACCGCGTAGCGGCTGAACACGTCCAGGATCACGTACAGGTAGTAGTAGGTCCACGTTACGGGGCCCTTGAGCTTCGTGATGTCCCAGCTCCACAGCGCGTTGGGCCGCGTCGCCAGCAACTCCGGCGCCGCATAGCTGGGGTGGCGGTGCTGGTGGCGGCGCTCCTGCACCTCCTGGTGCGCCGCCAGCAGGCGATACATCGTCCGCGCCGAGCACAGATAGCGCGCCTCGTCGAGGAGCGTGGCGACGACCTCCTCCGGCGCCACGTCCACGAACTGCTCGCCGTGCAAGACGTCCAGCACGGCCTGCTGCTCCGCCAGCGTCAGCGCGCGCGGCGAGGAGCGGGCGCGCCCGACCGCCCGAGGCCGACGGCACCGGTAGTAGGTCGCCGGCGCCACACCCAGCGCCGCACAGCTCGCGCGCACGCCGTGCCGCGGCGCCAGCACCGCCACGGTCTGCATCAGCGTGGCCCGGTGCTCGACCCGTCGTCCTGGTGCAGGAGGGCCGAGAGTTTTTTTTGGACCTCCACCAACGCCTCGGCCCGTTCCGCCCGCGCCCGCAGCCGCTGGTTCTCCCGCTCCAACTGCAGGATCCGCTTGCCGCCCGGCGACGTCGGCTTCGCCTTCGGGCCTCGCCGCTTCGCCCCGTCTCCGCCCAACTCGCCGCGGACACGCGCCGCCCGCCACGCCGTCAGGTGGGACGAGTACAACCCCTCGCGCCGCAGCAACGCGCCGATCGCGCCCGGCTGCGCACACCGATCGGCTTCCTGCAACACCTTCCGCTTATACGCCGCCGTAAACCGCCGTCTCGTCGCCTTGGCCATCACCTCGGTCTCTTCTCCCACCAAAGAGCCGGTCAACGTCCCAGTCATCGTCCTTTTCTCCCCCGCCCTCTACACTAAACTATCAGGGGGTCGGTGTCTCAGTCTTATTGGCAGAGAGGGGCGCTCCCACTGCCATCCATTAAACCTGTCGTACGGGAACGGTTTCGTCCAAGTGCACTCATAGCCCCCGCTTGAGGTCTCGGGGCTTCCCGAAAAGGCAGGACCGCAGTCGCGAAGGGGGACACTCCGACTACCGACGTTCTGCTGGCCGTACACAATGGGGAAGACTTGTTCTGCCGTGTTGTAACTGCACTCATCCATTCCGAGAGCACCGGAATTGCACATATCTTGTGTCCGATAGTCGCTGTGCTTTCCTTCGGCAACCCAGACCTTGGGTGCTCCCTGTCTGTGGCCGTCCCGCCACTGGAAGCTAGCGGTGGAGTACCATTGACAATTGTAACCGGTGACGGGTTCGCCGCAGTGCGCTGAGAGAAAGACGTGGTCAGTAACCCAGTGCGATGAAAGGACGTCGTAGCTGACGTCAACCAGAATGAACTCTGAATCGCCGGAGTGACCCTCGCACCATCCTATCCCAAGTCCTCCGATAGCCGTACAACCGCTCAGGAAATCATGCCGCACTCCGCAGTCCAAGTAGTAAGCAGGCAAGTAGGCTATTCTGAGCTGTCCGTAGACTTGGCCTGGACTCTGCTGGACGGCGAAGTAGTACTCTCCGCCCATCCGGTCGAGGCCTGGGGTGTAGTCCCAGTCGCAGTCGTGCGCCATGATGAGAGCGGGGGCGAACGCTACCGCGAGGGCATTCTCGCAGGCGTTATTCACTCCGTCGGCGTCAGGATCCCAAAACGTCTTGAAGCAGGCCGCCTGATCCCAACCGTACAACCAAATACCCGGAGTTTTGGGGTTAGGATCTTCATCAGGAGTCGGATCACCGCACTCGTCAAGCGCGGTCAGGCGATCGACTTGCGCAAGTGGATTGAGCTCCCCGAGCCCATCCGAGAAGAACTCCGTCGGCACGCAAAATCCATTCGTCGCCTGAAGAGCCGCTTCAATTTGGGCGTCGGTCACCTCAGTGCTGGGGGGCGCACTGGGCTCACCACAGGCGAATGTGGTAAGCACACTAACGGCTGCCAACAATGACCACGACGCATGGATCACTCGGTTTCTGGGCATCGAATCGATCTCCATGTCCGGTTGGTGATGAGCGAGCGTGTCACCACCGGCAAGGGTGGAGGGCTCGCCCGGAACCCGACAAATCCCCTCCGTATCTGAGCTCCGCGGGCCCGCACGTCCGCACTCCTCGGTTCGTCGAGGCTGCGCCATTCAAGGAGCAGCCTCGTTGTCACCCGGGTCACACGGTCCGGGCACGAGGAGAATGTCTGGCTGGGGGAGGCGTCCGTCGCAGAAGCAGCGCCAGTTGTGGCGCCGCAAGCGACGGACCCACGGTTAGGGGGAGGATCCTGCTACTTGAAAGGAGAAAACCCCGCTAAGTTCCCACTACACAAGGGTCTACGCAATAGCACTGCGAGTCCCCCAGCTCCTCGCGTCGCCGATTCATTACGGTTCAACGCATCCGATCCTCGGCCGGCGTGATCGTCGGCATCGAGCCGGGCTACGAACGAGAATTGTCATGTAACGCAGGCGCCGGGCAGGGCATCTAACCATGATGTGTTGCTGTGGCCGCTCGAACGGGTTCGCCGTGTGGTTCGCCGGCCCCGACCCAAGAACGTGATGAGAACGTGAAGACGTGAGGACGTGAGTCGGCACCCCTCACGTCCTCACGTTCTCACGTTCTCACGTCTTCAACTCACGCCAGTCTCGGCAACACCGCCGACGCCAAACTGAGCACCAGGAAAAAGCCGCACATATCGGTGACGGTCGTGAGGATCGGGCCGGAGGCGAGTGCGGGATCCAGGCGCAGCCCTTTCAGGCCGAGCGGGATCAGGCCGCCCAACAAGACCGAGAGCATCGTGTTCAGCGCGAGCGCTGCGCCAATGACCAACGCCAGATACGCGTTGTGTTTCCACGCGAACGCGAGCGCGCCGAGCAGGATGCCGAGCACCACGCCGTTCAGGATCCCCACGGCACCTTCCTTGAAGACCACCCGCATGAACTCGTAGGGGCGGATGAGGCCGAGCGTCAGCTCGCGGATGCTGACGGCCACGGCCTGGTTGCCGGAGCAGCCACTCATGTCCGAGATGATCGGGAGGAACACGGCCAGCGCGATGACGGCCGACAGGGTGTCCTGATAGATGGCGATCACGCTCGCGGACACGACGTTCAGCACGATGTTGAGGGACAGCCACGAGAGGCGCCGCACCGAGCGAGTGGCGAGCGGCATGGACCGCAGCTCCTCCTCGCCCACCAGGCCGCTGAAGGCGAGGAACACGTGCGTGGCCCGCTGCCGCAGTGCTTCTTCGACGGCGGCGCGGCGCACGATGCCGACGAGGGTGCCCTCGGCGTCGATCACCGGGACGCCGAACAGGCTGTGCTCGTCGAAGAAGCGCTTCAGCGCTTCGACCGCGGTCGTGTCCGGCACGCGCAGTGGATCGGTGAGCATGATCTCGCGCAGCGGCCGCGACTGGGGTGCCAGGAGCAGATCACGCACACGCAGCACGCCCACGAGCCGATCGCCGGTTCCGACGACGTACGCGTACTGGACGTTGTAGTCGGCGTAGCGCTCGCCGTGGGTCCGGAGGTCGGTAGCCACGTCGCCCACCGTCCCGGTCTCCGGATAGGCGAGGTATTCCGTGATCATCAAGCCACCCGCGGTGTCGGGCTCGTAGCTGAGCAGCCGGCGCGCCGTGGTCGCCCGCACCGTGCCCATGCTCGAGAGGATCGCCTCGGCATCTGGGTCCTCGAGCTGGCCGAGCAAGTCGGCCTGCTCGTTGCTCGGCATCTCCGCAACGATGGCCGCGGCTTGGGCCGCCGACATGTCTTCGATCGTGTCCGCCGCCTCGGACGCCGGCAAGGCCTCCAGCAGTTCCGCGGCCTCGTCCGGCGGCAGCAGGATGAAGAGGGCCGTCCGCTCGTCGTCGTCGAGCCGATCGATGGCGCGCGCGGGCTCGCCGGGAGAAAGCGAGGAGAGGAACGAGAGGATCTCCGTGCCTCGCCGCTGCGTGATGAGCGCTTCGAGCTGCTCCCAGGGCTCGGAGCCGGACTCGATGGTCACCGGGAAGGAACCAGTAGTACGCACGGGGTCTCCTCGTGAACGCTGGGTCGCGTAAGCTATCGACGCACGGGCGTACGGGGCCACGCCGGTGAGTGCGTGACCGTCCCATTGGCTTGACAGGGGCCTGCCGCCGCCTAGTCTACTGCGATCTTCCGGCACGGGCCGGAGGTGCGACCCGGCCCCAGTCAGGAGTGCCGATGGATTTCAGTCGTCTGACGGACGGTATCCTCAGCATCGACGCCTGGGTGTGGCAGCCACTGGCCATGCCGCTCATCCTGCTTGTCGTGGGCGGCTGGCTGACGGTGCGTACCGGCCTGGTGCAAATCGTCCGGTTTCCCATGGCCGTGCGGATGGTGTTCGCCGGAGCGTTCGCCAAGAAAAAACCCGGTGATGCCGGCACGATCACGCCGTTCCAGGCGCTCTCCACGGCGCTCGCCGCGACGGTCGGCAACGGGAACATCGGCGGTGTCGCCACCGCCATTCTCCTCGGCGGACCGGGCGCGGTCTTCTGGATGTGGGTCTGTGCCACCGTCGGCATGGCGACGAAATACTCGGAGGCCACACTCGGCGTGCATTTCCGAGTGCGGCGCGAGAGCGGCGAGTTGGCCAGCGGTCCGATGTACTACATCTCGCGCGGGATCCCCAACAAGACACTTGGCAAGATCCTGGCGGTCATGTTCGCGATCTTCGGATCGGCGACCGCGCTGTTCGGGACCGGCAACATGGCACAGTCGAACACAGTGGCCCGCACCTTCGTCGAAGCCTCCCGAACGATCCTCCATATCGAAGTCCCGCTGTGGGTGCCCGGGCTCATCATCATGGTCGCGGTGGGGATGGTCCTGCTCGGCGGCATCAAGCGCATCGCCGCAACGGCCGAGAAGCTCGTGCCGACGATGATCGTGGTCTACGTGCTCGCCGCCCTTGCCTACATGGTGCTGAACGCCGACAAGCTGCCCCACGTGTTCGGCATGATCTTCCGTGACGCGTTCGCGCCGACGGCGGCGCTCGGGGGCTTCATCGGAGCGTCCGTGGCTACCGGGATTCAGGCGGGAGTGAGTCGTGGCGTGCTGTCGAATGAGGCCGGTCTCGGGTCGGCGCCCATCGCCCACGGCATCGCCAACGTGCGCCACCCGGCGGAGCAGGGCACGGTGGGCGTGTTCGAGGTGTTCACCGACACCATCGTCGTGTGCTCGATGACCGCCTTCGTCATTCTCGAGTCAGGCTTGTGGACCGACCCCGCGTATCAGGGCGCCAGCGGCGATCTGACGGCCGCCGCCATGAGTACCAGTATTCCGTTCGCCTCCGGCGTCGTAGCGCTTTCGAGCTTCCTGTTTGGATTCTCCACGCTCATCGGGTGGTGTTACTACGGGGAGAAGTGCATCGAGTTCCTGTTCGGGTCGCGCGCCATTGCCCCGTACCGCTACATCTTCACCGCGCTGATCCTCTTGGGATCGGTGATCTCGGTGCCGGTGGTGTGGGCGATCGGTACGCTCCTGAACGGCTTCATGGCGTTTCCCAACCTGATTGGGTTGGCATTCCTCGGCGGCACGGTCGCCAAGCTCACGAAGGACTACTTTTCCGGGACGCATGCCCACGCGTCGACCCTCGAAGGCGCACCACCAGAGTAGCGCTACGCCGGACACGGCCCCGCGCGGTCCGACCGTTCCGGCGGCACGCCGCAAGGGCGCCCGGGCGGTCGCGTCCGCGCTGCAACCGGGCGCTCGCGTCATCCTCACCACGCACGTCAACGCCGACGGTGACGGTGCGGGCAGCGAAGTCGCGCTGTGGCATCTGCTCCGTGCGGCCGGCTGCCAGCCGGTGATCGCGAATCCGACGCCATTCCCCGACCGGTACCGCTTCTTGCTCGCCGGCGCGGATGGGGCGGACCACTCCGCCCGGGCGGCCCGGGAAATCGCGCGGGCCGATCTCGTCCTGGTGTGCGACATCTCGGACCTCGGACGCATCGGACATCTGGGACAGCACGTTCGCAAGCGCGGCGTGCCGGTGGCGTGCATCGACCATCACGTGAGCAACGGCACGCTGCCGGACGGCGCGCGTCTGGTGGATCCGGCAGCGGCCGCGACGGGTGAGCTGGTGTACGACCTCGCGCGCGTGGCCGGATGGCCGGTCCCTCCCGTGGCTGCGCAGGCGTTGTACGTCGCGCTGCTCACCGATACCGGCGGCTTCCGCTTCTCCAACACGTCGCCGCGCGCCCTGCAGGTGGCGGCGGCCCTGCTCGAGCGCGGCCTCGATCCCGAAGCGATCTACACGCAGGTCTACGCCAGCGTCCCCGAAGGTCGCATTCGGCTGATCGCGGAAGCGCTCGACACGCTGGCGGTGGAGATCCCACCGGGCATCGCCTGGCTCACGGTGCCGCCGGGGGCGCTGGACCGTCATGGGGTACCCTCCGACGAGCTGGATGGCGTCGTAGAGTTCGCGCGCTCGATTGCCGACGTGCGACTGGCGCTCCTCTTCAGAGAGATCGCGGGCGGCCGAATCAAGGTGTCCTTCCGGTCGGTGGGGGACGTGGACGTCGCCAAACTCGCCGAGCGCTTCGCGGGTGGCGGGCACCGCAAGGCCGCGGGCGCGTCACTCGAGGGCACGATGGCCGAGGTGCAGGAACGGGTGCTGGCGGAAGCACGCGCACTGCTATCCGGACAAACCCAGGTAGACGCACAGACGCCCAGACGCACAGGCGGTGGTAGTTCCTAGGCGTTGTGCGTCTCTAGGCGTCTAAGCGTCTCTCTTCGTACATTCCAGACCTTATGTCCAACACTCTTCAGGCCCGCGTAGCGGGCGCGTTGACCAATGTCCGCAATCCGCGCGCGGGCACCGACGTGATCTCGGCCGGCATGGTCCAGGACCTCGTCGTGGCGGAAGATGGCGCGGTGTCGTTCACGTTCGTGTTGTCCCGCGACGATCCCGCCGCCCTCGTGCGCGAGGCCCGGCAGGCCGTGCGCGAGGTCGAGGGCGTGTCTGCGGTCCGCATCAACGTCGCGGAGCCCGCCGGCAGTGGGAACGCCGCGGCCGCTCGGCCGCCCGGTGCGCCGGGAGCGGCCCATCCACCGGCCCCGGCTCCCGCCGATCCGGGCCGGCTTGGCAAGATCATCGCGGTATCCAGTGGCAAGGGGGGCGTCGGGAAGTCCACGGTGGCCGCGAACCTCGCCGTCGCGCTCGCGGCCCAGGGGCGGGCGGTCGGGTTGATGGACGCGGATGTCTACGGCCCGAACATTCCGCGGATGTTCGGCGTGACGGATCGCCCCGGCGTTGTCGGCAACAAGATCGTCCCGCTCACGGCGCACGGGGTGAAGCTCATCTCGCTGGGGCTTCTCATCGAGCGCGATCAGCCGGCGATTTGGCGCGGGCCGATCATCACGAAGGTCATTCAGCAGTTCCTGCACGACGTGGACTGGGGAACGCTCGACTACCTGGTCGTCGACATGCCTCCCGGCACGGGCGACGCCCAACTCTCGCTGGCGCAGGCCATTCAACTCACCGGCGCGGTGGTCGTCACCACGCCCCAGGAAGTGGCCATCGGCGACGCCCTCCGCAGCGCCAAGATGTTCGAGCGGGTCGGTGTGCCGGTGCTCGGCGTGGTCGAGAACATGAGCTTCTTCGCCTGCCCGCACTGCGGGGAGCGGACGGAGATCTTCCTCGCGGGCGGTGGACGACGTCTTGCCGAGGAACTGGGCGTGCCGCTCCTCGGCGAGATCCCGCTCCAGGCGGGCGTCGCCGATTTGGGAGACAGCGGCGCCCCCATCGTGGTCGCGCAACCGGAGTCGGCGGCGGCGGTCGCCCTCCTGGCGTTCGCCGAAGCGGTGCGGAAGCGTGCCGGACGCTCGGTCTCGCTGCCGATTCTCACGGGGTAGGGGGGCGGTGAAAGCGGGTCGGAGGTAGGCGAAAGGGTAGACGGCGAGACGGCAAGACGGACAGCGGTGCGCAGGTGACGAGGAGGCAGGGACGCTCCTCACCTTGCTCCTCCGGACCGCTGTCCGTCTTGCCGTCTGTCCGTCTACCCTTTCACCCGTCTCCAGCACCCACGACCTACCCACCTGAGTGGTCACGCTGCTTTGAGATCCGAGGTGCAATGTGGGCATCGCACGGCCTTGAGCGGGATGCTCGTCTGGCAGTACGGGCAGTCCTTCGTCGTCGGCGCGGGTGCCGGTGCCTCTTCCTTCCGCTGCAGCCGCATCATGGCACGCACGAGGAGGAACACCGCGAACGCGACGATCAAGAAGCTCACAGCGGCGTTCACGAACTGTCCATAGGCAATCGCAACCGCGCCGGCCTCTTTCGCCTCCGCCAGGGTCGCGTAGGGGCCGGCGGGATCGCCCCCCTTCACGACGACGTACAGATTGGAGAAGTCGACGTTCCCGATGAGCAGACCGATCGGGGGCATGAGCACGTCGTCCACGAGCGACTTGACGATCGTGCCGAACGCCCCGCCGATGATGATGCCGACGGCCATGTCCACGACGTTGCCGCGCATGGCGAATGCCTTGAAGTCCTTCACCAGCCCCATGGTGCCCTCCGATGTGTGACGGGACGTGAATGGGACGATGGACGGGCGTCCCAGATTGGCAGGATAGAATGGCGCCCGTGAACGGCTGGCGCCAGCGCCTTCCGGATCAGCCGCCGAGCGACGTCGCGGCCCGCTCCAGCCGGGCACGGGCTTCGTCGGCAACGCCGGCAAGCACGGGATCCTCGGCGAAACTCCCGACCGAGAGCATCATGCGCGGATCGGCGATCCGCGCCACCGATCCCTTCCCGCCGGGATCCGCCTCGACCGTCACGTTGCACGGAAGCATGAGCCCGGCCTCCGCGTTGTGCTCCAGCGCGCGGTGCGCCAGCGACGGATTGCAGGCGCCGAGGATGGCGTACTCTCGAAAGTCCGCGCCGAGCTTCTCCTTGAGCGTCGTGTGCACGTCGATGCGCGTGAGAATGCCGAACCCCTCACTCTTGAGGGCGGCCGTAAGGCGCTCGATCGCGCGGTCGAAGGTGTCGGGGAGGTGGATTTGGAAGGACACGGATTGGGACATCGTAGACCTCGGGGGAGTTTCGGGTTGGGGCGTCCGAGAGGAAACTAATGTGGCGGGATGTGGCGGGATGGACGGGATCCCCGCATCCCCTCCACTCCCACGGATCATCGGAGGCGTTCATCCCGTTGATCCCGCTTCATGCGGGAGAGCCGAGCCGCGGCTTCACGCCGCGGAACCCTCGCGAGGCGGGCTCCTGTCCTTGTGATCGGCGGCCTGAAGCCGCCGCTCGGCCCTGCCGAGTGAATCGGCATTGATCCCGCTTCATCCCGCTGCATCCGGTCTATCCGCCCAAACCATACCTCTCCCGCAGGATCCCCAGATGATGCCGCTCATGCCCCGCGATGATATGAATGAGCGCTCGCACCGATACTTCCACGCCGTTGGCGGGTCCTCGGCGCAGCGGTGCGTCGTCGGGGAAATGCGTGAAGAGCGCGATGGTGGCGCGCCGAATGGCCTGGTATTCCGCGATGAAACCGTCCTTGTCCCGCTCGTCGAATCGGCCGGGGGGGACGTAGTCGTTCTGCTCGAACCCTGGGACGGGTGTGGTATCGGCTCTCGCGAACCGGAGCGCCCGGTAGCTCATGATGCGCTCCGTGTCGCACAGATGGCCGAGCACGTCCGCGACGGTCCATTTTCCGGGCTCGTACCGGAAGTGCCACCGATCCGGTGCGATGGCGCCGAACAGGGTGGACGTCTCATCACGTTGTCGATCCAGGATGTCGAGGACGTTTCCCTGGGGGAGAGCGGCCACGTAGCCGTGGTAGTACGGTGCGTACTCGTCCGTGCCCGGGCGGTCATAGCGCGGCATAGTAGCGTTCCTCAGAAAGTCGTGGTGAGATAGTCCCCGCGAAACAGGCGATGCTCGAGGGCCTGTGCGGGTGGACCAAGATAGTGGGTGGTTCCCCCGGTCATCCAGATGATGTGATCGCCCAGCGCCAGGAGCTGGCGGACCTCATGGCCGGTGATCAGGACCGCGGTGCCGCCCGCGGCGAGGGCGCGGAGGCCGTCGGTCACGACGTCGGCGTCCCGTGGCGCCAAGCCGCGGAAGGGCTCGTCGGCTATCAAGCAGATCGGGGCGCGGGCGGCCGCCACGGTGAGCTCCGCACGTCGCTCCTCACCACCGGACAACTCGTGCGGGCGGCGGTCCTGGAACGGGGCGGTGCCAAACGTTTCGAGGGAGGCGGCGACGGTCGCCTCCGGGTACCGCTGCCGCAATGCCGAGAGGTGTTGTCGCAACGTGAGGCTGCGGGCCAGCAGGCGGCGGTCCGCCAGATAGAAGAGCCCGTCGCGCGCGAGCCGCGCCAGCAACGGTCGCCGATAGCGCTCCTCGCCGAAGATGACCACGCCGGCAAACGTGCGCAGATAGCCTAGCGCGCAGCGCAGCAGCGTGGACTTCCCGGATCCGTTCCGGCCCAAGAGGACCGTCACCGAGCTGGGGA
>Ga0307424_1000123_pt1 | contig 35545 bp, 26 predicted proteins | sample SalMarWE160320MG_FD_202157 | JGI IMG/M metagenome (GOLD analysis project Ga0307424, IMG submission 202157) | Salt marsh sediment microbial communities from the Plum Island Ecosystem LTER, Massachusetts, United States - WE1603-20 | ecosystem: Environmental > Aquatic > Marine > Intertidal zone >... | reverse complement strand
TAGACGATTTTGGACTTGGGAAAGGCCAGGATTTCGTAATATTTTTCAGCGCCCCTGGGAAAGGACTACGTGCATTAGTCCTCTTAGCACATCCGTAAAATCGATGCAAGACTGCCAGATCTAAGTTACACTTTTTGCCTGGAAAGTCCAACAGATGGATATAGGCTATCATTCACCTTTGGATCAACAGTTTTAGCATTGCGCCACCACAAGATGTCCAAGTAAATCCAGAACCGCTTAATAATTTTATCTTAATTTAAAGTCACCTCGCCTGGCCTTCTGTTCCAGCAAATTTTCCAGGTTCTTTTTGTTTACTCCATATTCTGAAGCTACTATCAACCCATCGCTATCTCCAGAAATACCAGGTTTTATCTTATAAGTATAAGCAGACGGGTTCTGCGAATGGTCTAATTTGCAGCATAACTGCTCAACATAAGGAGAATCTCGAAACGTATCTCCAAGTCCATGATAGTGCGTAATAAAGAAAAGCGTTGCCCCAGTTTTAATTAGCGTGGTTAAGACCAAATTGGATACAATCTCTCCGTCTTGGGGTGCGGTTCCAGTAAATAACTCATCACACAAAACTAAACTGTCATGGGTAATTTCTTGAATAAGTTTTAGGATTCTGTCGCATTCATGCGCAAAACGTGATTGACTTGTCTTAATGTCCCCGGGACGCACATAATGAGTCAAGATCTTATCTTTCAGTTTCATTTTTGCTGCTTTAGCAACAACAGGCATACCCACCTGAAATAGAACCTGATTTAAGCCAAGCGCTGTGATGTAGGTTGTTTTCCCATTATTATTTGCTCCGGTGATCAATCTGACATTTTGGTTTGTGGTCGTTGCGATCTCGTTTGGAACAACGCTTTCAGGTTTCGAAAAATAGGCGAGCAATGGATGGTACATGGTCTCAATTTTCAAATCTATTTGAGAATCCGCCTGGAGAGTTTCAGGAAAACTTAATGGGAATCCTTTTCTCTGCATGATATTCAAAAATCGAATAATTGCCGAAAGAGCTTTGAGTTCTAATATGGTATCTTCGAAATCTGATATAACCCCTTCAAATGGACTTACAACCTGATAATTGTGCGAAAATCTGGACATTTCAATAATAGATCTGACTGTATCATCATAATCTTTCCTGAATGAAATAGAAAAGACCCCTTCTTCTTTGCTATTATCTCTTGTAAAATGTAACTCTCCCTGGGCTATCTCTGCCAATTGATCATATGTTAATACACCATTTACGGAATAAACCCGCTTGAAGTGTGGCCTCTTCTTTATTGTTCTTTCAAGCGTTTCTTCGATTGACTTTTCTAACCCCTCCAAAAAATAATCTCTACGATATGTGAATATGCCGAAAGATGACTTCGTTTCTCCTCTTTGAATACCGTTATTGTGTTTATTGACTAAGACATAATAAAACTCGCATTTATCACGTCTATTCGGTGAGAGAATATTTAATATAACCCCTCTCCCAAACCTTCCCTCAACTTCAATTCGCAATTCGAATTCCGGGTTCAGGTGCGATTCTGCGACCTTGATCCTCTCATGCATTTCTTTACAAGTAAGAAATAGACCATTTAAACTATCCGGACGCTCATCACCATCGAGGGCCTCTCTCAAGGAAAAGATGCTTTCCGCGAAGGTCTCAAATCTTCTCATCATTCCGGTGAATCTGGTGAATTTATCATCTCTTTCTAACGCTTGATTTGGGTATAGGCCAAGATTATCCACTGCTTTTATAAAAGCAGGGTTCTTGAGGGCATATGCCACGACCGCTTGTCTCTCAAAAATAATTTGGGGGTTTGTTTCAAAGCTAAAAAGCCATCTATCGATTTGTCGCTTTACTTGATCAGATGACAGGCTATCGTTCTCTATTTTAGATTCTGAAATGCATCCATATATCTCTTCAATTAGAATATCCATTCCGAGATCAGAATGAAGCGGAATGTGGCCAACTTGCCCGGTCTTAATAATTTCTGGAAATCTGCTCATTTCAGGAAAGGTATGGTTCAGTTTATTAAATGATTTGAATATTATTAGTCAATATTGAACACTTTCCTCAGTAAGTTCTGATATTCTTTTATTGATTCCAATTTTGCTTTCTCATTACCCCCAACAATAGCACCTCCGTCTATTCTGCAATCAGCTGTGTAATCGCCATCTATTCCATTTACCTCATCGACTGTTTTTTTCGTGTGTGGAAAAAACCATGATCCATCGTCCCGTAGGTACAGGAGTTCTTCTTTCCCGCAATGGCTCCAGTCCGGGAGCTCAGGCACGTTTATTGTCTTGTCTCCAGGCACGACTGGAAACTGATGATGCGCCCCTTTATAGACAACGACTTTTACGTCCGCACCAGATTCTTTGATGCGTTTTGCATAAATAAGAGAACCCTCTAAAGGGCACATATTGTCTTTTTCGGCCAAAAGCATCAAGACCGGTGCGTCTGTGAAATCAATATTTTCTAATTGTGTGCCGCAAGGTGGATAATATGCGATGGAAGCCGCAAACCTAAGACCATCCACGATAAACGAGCGCCGAATCTTTTCCGATGCAACAAAAAGCGCAACTGCAGCCCCATGGGAATATCCCATAACGGCAATCTTGTTACGATCGATTTTGGGGTGTGTGCTGAGGAGATCCAGAGCGGCATAGGCGTCTGATACGCGAATAGCATATGAATGAAAAGTCCCCTTTTTCACAAGATCCAGACCGGACATCCCTCTTGGTGTGAAACTATCGACGACAAAGCTGGCAATCCCCATCTCGTTCAGCATTTCGGCGGCTTCAAAATAATGGCCATTGACTCCTCCCACTCCATGGAGGATGATCACCGCCGGGACTTTCCCTGTTACTTGTTTCGGGATTTTCAGCGTCCCGGAAATCGTGACCGGCTTACTTTCCCCTTCTCCTGCGAGAATTTTCTTGAACGTTCCCAAATTTTCACTGGAGAAAAAAATCTTTCCCTCCTGTCCTTTGGAAAGATCGACAACCGGCTTCTCCTGTTCTAAAGCTGCAACGGAAGCCAATAAGGTATTATGAACGCTTTCTCTGATGAAAAGATTTTGCTCACTTGATTGACTAATTAGTGCCAAGTACTTTTCATCTCTGCGTATTCGCTGCATAACCTGCTCATAGGTAGATGAGTCCTTATAATCGACAAACCAGTGTACTATTGTGCCTGCTTCCGATTTTTCGATATAGAGGCTAACAAAGACTTCTGGATAGCCGGCATTAACGTATTGTGTGATTTCTTTCGCCCATTGAATCGCCTTTAACATCTTATTTTCTTGGATCTGAGCTTTCCGATGAAACCTGATCCCGGGTTGTTTCTTCTCCTCCAACGCAATCCCTGGAGTCACACAAAAGACATAAGTTGCAAAAAGACCCATGACCATGGTGATTAGTCTTTTACGTGAACAATCTTCCATGACTTTCATCTCCTCTGATCTATCAAATATATGAAAAAATCACTGAACCATGTGTGGTGTGATTTTGACCGTGTCACACTCGGCAACCCGGCTATCTTTAAAAAGTAAGATACTTTAAGAGAGGCTCAACAGGTGAATATTAAGATCCGTGGCTTTCCGTCACCGTCTCACGATGGATTTGGCTTTATGCAGAAAAAGATTAAGCTCCCAACAGGCAAACTATGCCTATTAGGAGCAGGGCATATACATTTTGAGGTGTTTTTTCATGGGCTAACCTCCTGAATAGAGGTTGAATGGTTGGTGGGAATACCTACTTGTAGCTCAGGAAACGACAAAAAACGCCTTCTGTCAAGAAAAAAATGGGCGTCCAGGAATCTCATTAGTGTCGACGATTTTGGGCTTGGGAAAGGTCAGGATTTCTTGGTATCTGGCAGCACCTCCGATTCCAGGTTTCGTGCATAAGGCCAGCATAGCACAGCCACCAAATCCATGCAAGACTACCAGCACAAACCTGGAAAATGGGGAAATCCAACCCATTGGCCATTTTTACCCTACGTTTGCCCCCAAAAAACAACCATTTTGAGGGCCAATTAGCATCGAGTGCCGGTGAATTAAAACATCCAGTGAGAAACAGGGTCGCATCTTAATTAATTGAATTCATTCCCCCCGCTTGGCAGTATCCGGTCATTATTAATCAAACGATATCGTGTTGATTTCCACTTCAGGATAAATACGATCAATCTCTTTTTGAATCTTAATCGTATTATGGATGGCTGTGGCGAGACTGCAATAGTGCTTGATATCGTCCGTTGATAAAAGCCTTCCCTTTCGATCTTTCAACCATTTATGACAGACCTGATACCCCCCAATTTGATACTCCCACACCTCGTTTAGGATGCCTTCAAAATAGTGGTTCTGGTTGAAATAGACCCGGCTTTCACTTTTATCATACCGCAGCTTGTCAACCTGGTTGTTCCCTTTCCCCTGAAATCTCGAAATGGGCGGATGGAGGTCAGATGACTTGAGCAGCCCTTCAAGGATAGAGTAATAGCTCTCTTCTCTTGCATCTCCCAGGCTGGCAACTTTTGAGATGTCTTTAAGGTATGGTTTAAACATAATGTCTCTCCACATTCAGGAAACGGGTCAATTCAATCGTCACCAGTCTGGCCTTTCAACTTCCGGGAAGAAATAGGCGAGGGCCTCACCAACGGTAAAGAGGGAGCCGCAGACCACGATGAGGTCCCGGGGGTCGGCCATCTCTTTTGCCCTGGTTAAGGCGTCAGTCAGGAAGGGCGATATCTCCCCTGGTTTTCCAAAGGGGACGGCCTTTGCCATCAAGACCTCCGGTTCGGCCGCCCTTGAATAGACGGGTCTTGTGCAGATCAGATAATCGGCCAGAGGGACAATTGCCCGCATCATCTCGCCGATGGCCTTGTCCGCCATTACCCCGATCACCAGGATTAGCCGCCTGTATATGATTCCGGTCCTTAGGTAACGGGCCAATACCCGTAATGCCGCAGGGTTGTGGGCCCCGTCTAAGAGAATGGTTGGATTCGTTTTCACAACCTGCATCCGTCCCGGCCATGCAGTGGTCTGCAACCCCTTTCGGATATCTGCCGCAGAGACCGTTATCCCCTTTTCTCCGAGTCTTTCGATAATCCCCAATGCGAGGGCCGCATTCCTGGCCTGAAGCATGCCCGTCAGACCGAGACGGAGCCCTCTCATTCTGAGTCCCAGGCCCCTGTAATGAAAGCCGGAAGCGGTGGTCCGGTATCTTATATCTTTTCCCACCCGCCACATGGGGGCGCCTCTCTCTTTGGCAATCTCTTCCAAGGTCCTTATCACGGAAGGCTGGGTGGCAGCGGTGACCAGATCGACATCTTTCTTGATAATACCGCCCTTCTCTCTGGCAATATCCAGGAGGCGGTTTCCTAAAAAGCCCTGATGTTCCATGGAGATGTTGGTGATCCCGGAAATTAGTGGTTCGATAACATTGGTGGCATCGAGCCGTCCTCCCATCCCCACCTCCATAATGCTCAGGTCGGTATTTTTGCGGGCAAAATAGATGAGGGCCATGGCTGTGGTCGCCTCGAAAAAGGTAGGGGGCTCTTCTGGTGAAAAGGCCCTGCTTACCTCATCAATCAGACCTGCGGCCTTATCCTGTGCGATTTCCTCCCCGTTTATCCTGAAGCGTTCGGTAAATCGCACCAGATGGGGGGAAGAATAAAACCCTACCTTAAGGCCTGTTTCTTTCAGGATGGAAGCGATAAAGGCCGCCACCGACCCTTTGCCGTTAGTCCCTGCAATGTGTATGTATCGTTGGCCTTTATGGGGATTTCCAAATGCCTTCAACAGGCTGGTGGTCTTTGAAAGCCCGAATTTAATACCGTATTTCTGGAGGCCGTAAAGGTAGTTGACTGCTTCTTGGTATGTTGTTTTGGCGCTTTTCATGAATCCGGATTGATCATTGTTCAATCGTCAATACTCAATATGCAGTAACCGTTCGTGGAACGTTGAAATTAGAAAATAGTCCCGCAGGGCGGGATTGGAAATTCAGCTTTCATACTTTCGTGCTGTTGATGAAAGCATTTAATTTTGGGCCGATCCCCCCAATTTCCAATTTCGAGTTTCAAACCGTGAACGGCTACAATATTCAACTCACAATGCTCAAAGGGCTTTCTTTTTTGTTCTCTGCGTCTTTGCGCCTTGGCGAGAGGCCTCTTGTCAGATTTTCTCCAAGGTGGTGTATTCTAAATGCAGGAGTTTTTTTCCGAAGTTTTTGAAAAGTACCTCCACCTTGTTGCCGGCCACAAACTTAGAGACAACGCCCGTCCCGAATGCGGGATGCCGGACCTTTTCGCCCTGAGAAAAGGGGGATGAGCTGTCTGCTTTTTTGAAGCGGTTCACAAACCCTTTTTTCAGACCGCCTGCCCCGTCCGGCGCTATCGGAGCGGATCCGGATTCGTGTGAAAAGAGATCGCCTGGGAGGGCAGAAATAAAGGAGGACAGACCATTCCCGGCCCCGCCATAATTGGACCACACCGGCACTGATTCCTGGCCAGGATAGGAAATAATCAACTGGTCCTTGGCCCTGGTGGCTGCCACATACATGAGACGGCGCTCTTCCTCTAAATTCAGGGGGTTGCTGTATGCCATGGAGGCAGGAAATCTCCCCTCCATGGCCCATATTATAAAGACCACCGGCCATTCAAGCCCCTTGGCAGAATGGACTGTGGATAGTGTAAGGGTTTTCCCTTTTTCTCCCTTCTCTATGTCTGCAGAACTGGTGGGAGGTTCTAAGACCAAATCGTCCAAAAACCCCCGCAATTTCCTGTAGCGGTCGGCCATGGGGACTAACTGTTCAAGTTCTTTTTGGCGTCTCGGATAATCGTCAAATTTGTCCTTCAAGATGGGAAGATAATACTCCATGACCCGTTCAACCGCGTTTTTTGGCTCTATCTCTTTTGATGTCAGTTGACCTAACAGGATGCCTAAGTCCTTTAACCCGCCGTCTTTTTTGCCGGCCCCCGGCCACTCGGCAAGTTGCTGGAGAGGGATTTGTTCTTTTCTCATCCATTTAATAATGGCCTGGCTTTTCCCCATACCCACGTTCTTTACGAGCCTGAGGACCCGGATCCAGCTTATGGCTTCATCCCTGTTTACAATGACCCTCATGTGGGCCAGAAAATCCTTGATATGGGCTGACTCCAGGAACTTGAAACCGCCGTACTTCACATAAGGGATCCTCTGGCGGGTCAGTTCGGCTTCTATTTCAAAGGAATGATAAGCGGCCCGGAACAGGACAGCAATGTCATTGATGGACCGTCCCTCTGCCATTTGCTGCTTCATATAATTAGAGATTAACAGGGCCTGCCCATGTTCTGTTCTCGTATTAATGACCTTCGGCTTTTCACCCCCGCCACGCTCAGTAAAGAGGCACTTGGTATATTTCTCATCGGCCTGATCCATAAGGGCGTTTGTCAAGGCAAGAATAGGTTGTGTGGAACGGTAGTTTTGTTCCAATTTGATTATCTTTGTCTCGGGAAAGATGGACGGAAAGTCAAGCATATTACGGTAATTGGCGCCCCTGAACGAGTATATGGACTGGGAGTCATCTCCTACCACCATGACATTACGGTGGTCATGGGCAAGCCACTTAACTATGTCCGCCTGAATCGCGTTGGTGTCCTGATATTCATCCACCATGATATGGCTGTATTTTTGGCTTAACTCGGTGCGTATCTCCTTGTTCCCGCTTAAAAGTCTTTGCAAAGAGATGATAAGGTCGTCATAATCCATTAATTGATTGGTTTTTTTATACTCTGCATATAATCTCCCCAAATGCCCTATCTCGGGTGCAACCTCAAGGAACTGCCCATATTCCTCTAATATGAACGCTTCAACCGGTTCCTGCAGATTGGCGGCCTTACTCAGGATATTGGCCAATGTGCCTCGTTTAGGGAATCTTTGCCCCTTTTTTGGCATTTGAAGTTCAGGGATAAGGGAGCGGAGGACCTCTTCCATGTCAGACCGGTCTAAAATGGTGAAGGAGTTGGCATATCCCAGGGCCTCGGCATGGCTTCTGAGGACCTTGAAGGCAAGAGAGTGAAATGTGCCTCCTGATACGAACCTGCATCGTGGATCAGCAAGGCTTGCTGCACGGTCCAACATCTCCTGGGAAGCCTTTCTCGTAAAGGTAAGAAGGAGGATTGATTCCGGGGGAACGCCCGACTCTACTAAGCGGGCCACTCGGTAAACCAAGGCCCTTGTTTTGCCGCTCCCGGCTCCCGCAATGACAAGGAGGGGGCCGTCTAAGGAGGTGACTGCCTCTAACTGGGCAGGATTCAGGACTTCGCTGTAGTTGATTTTGTTTGCCAAGGTTTAAGTTCCTTTTTGTCAAGATTCACGTTCTGTTTTGGCTTGGGCTCTTGATATCAGGTTAACCGCCCTTTTTCAATACCATAATTGAGGAACAGCCTGTTTCAGCGGCGCAAATTCGTGTGAGGTTTTATATCTCAGCAGACACGACGGGCTTCGATGGTTTCAATCCATGTACCCCATGTTCGCGGTGGACTCTTGAACATTGACCCTTAAACGGTTGGCAAAAGATATCTAAGACCTGGGTTGAACCTGGAACCGTTCAGTTTGGGTAGCAGGCAGGTTATGAGTTTGGCGTTTTTATCTAACATATTGAATGATTATCTTAACTTCGCCTCATTCATTGTGCAGACCGCAACCTCACGCTCCGTAACGATGCCGATTATTTCGTGGGGGTCTCTGCTCTCCCGGGTGCCCGTAACAAGCGCGAACCGTGATCCGGTACTATCCATTTGCCGCAACAGATCATTGATCGGGTTTTTCTCGGGTGTCATGATATACTGATCGACAGCGAGCGATTGAGCCGGACTTCCCCCGGTATGAGGAGGAATGACTCCGACGATGGAGTCACCGGAAATGACTAAAGTCGGCACCTCCGACGGTGTGACATCAGCGCCAACTTCAAGTATAGAATACCCTTTTACCATGGCATCTCTTGCCATCCTTGATTCCGACATCGCTGACTGCAGCCCCTCGGGAACGATATGCCCGCGCCGGAGGAGTTTCAGCGTGTAGATACTTCCTGGCGACAGCCATTTGCGGATGCCATAGGCGAAGGAAGCCGTTATCATAATGGGGAGGACAACATCTGAGTCCTGCGTCATCTCTAAGATCATCACCGCACCGGTGATGATTGCCCCGGTCGATGCGCCAACGCCTGCAGCCATTCCGGCGATTGCAAAGGCCACGGGGTGTGCACCGATACCGGGAAAGAGGTGCTCAATGAGATGGCCCACAAGGGCGCCCATAGTAGCGCCCATGAAGAGCGAGGGGGAAAAAACACCGCCTGATCCACCGGATCCTAATGTAAGACAGGTGGCGATGAACTTGAGGCTGAACAGCATGATAAGAAACCGGGGATCGGTCAGGACGCTCTTTAGAATATCCATGATCGTGGCATATCCGACCCCCTGCACATAATAATATCCTGTAAAACGCATGACGAGCCATAGCATCACCCCGACGCCAAACATGGCCGAAAGATGGCGCGTGTAGATATTGCCCGGGATAGCGTCAAAGCGGTCTTCGGTCCAATAGATGCCGCGAACGAATAGAGTCGAGACGAGCCCCATGATAACCCCGAAGGGGACGAAAAGGAGGAGACCCCATGGTGAACTCAGATGCAGGTCAAGTTCCGTGAGGGCGGAGAAATAAAAAGAGGGCTCAACGCCTAAGAGGGCCCGACCGATATAGGAGGCGGTCACTGTGGCAATCGTAACCGGCAGGATGTTCCTGGCGTTAATCGATACCAGCAACAGCTCTATTGCGAAGGCGAGTCCTCCTAAGGGTGCATTAAATGTGGCTGCTATGCCCCCGGCGGCGCCAGCGGCGATAAGCGTGACAGATTGCCGTGCGGGCAGATGCAGGATCTGTCCCAGCGTCGACCCGAAAGATGCACCAATCTGGATAATCGGGCCCTCACGGCCAACCGAGCCCCCGCTACCGATACAGACAGCCGACGCCACAGCCTTGATTAGGCCCACGACAGGCCGAATCTTCGAGTCATTATAATAGATCGCATCCATCACCTCAGGGACACCGTGCCCCTTGGCCTCGGGGGCGAATGTCTTTACAAGCCATGCAACCACCAGCCCCCCGATCACGGGTACAAGGATTACCCAGGGGCCCCACGGGTCTCCAACAGTATGAACGTTGGCATTATAATAAAACTGAAACTTTCCCAGAAAGAGGATGTTGTGGACGAGGCCGATGAGCATGCGAAAACTCCACGCACCTAAGCCGGCAATAATACCAATCGTAAAGGCGAGGAGACACATAAAAGGAAGGTTCCGGGAGTGTACCAGGGGCTTTGTCATGGTGTTCATCTCCAAGGCCTTGAACCTGCCGGTAAAATCTTGCAAGGCCCTTTCATTAATGATAAAGTTTTTTGATTGATATCAGATTGGCCACGTTTCTTCAAGTTTTGTCAATATGATATTCAAGGGGCATTTAAGTTTAGGTAAGTCTGGGCAGGAGGGATTATGGGGTACGGAATTTTTCGCTGGATAGGGGATGAGGCACTGTTACATAATCTTGTAGCGGGATTTTCCACCTATGTTTTGTTCATTATAATAGCTGTTTGTTTGCTGTTGCTGATCAAAGGGGCCGACTGGATGATTGATGGCACTGTTGCCTTAGCCCGCCGGACCGGCCTTCCAAGAATACTGATAGGCGCTACCATCATTTCATTGGGAACCACTACTCCGGAAGCGGTCGTGTCGGTCATGGCGGCCTGGATGGGCAACCCGGGCTTGGCCTTAGGCAATGGCGTAGGTTCTATTATTGCCGATACCGGCCTGATCTTCGGGTTGACATGTCTGCTGACAGCCGTACCCGTAAATCGCTTTATCCTCAACCGGACAGGCTGGGTGCAGGTAGGGGTAGCCACTCTGCTTGTCGTCATATCTGTTATCTCCCTGATCACTACGACCGGCGAAGCCGCCCTGAACAGGTGGGTCGGGTTATTCCTCCTGGTCCTGTTAGTTTGCTATATGTATATAACATATGTCTGGGCCAGGCAAGGGGGAGACCTTGCCACAGAAGGTGAAGACAGTGATAACAGCAAATTCATGAGTTTGGGAAAATGCCTGTTGTTGGTCCTTGGCGGTCTGTTTCTGGTTGTTTCCGGCGCAAGAGTTTTGGTGCCGAGCGCCTCGGAGATTGCAGGCAGATTCGGTGTACCCGAAGACATCATCGCCTGCACGATGGTAGCATTTGGCACATCCCTCCCCGAACTGATGACGGCCATCGCTTCTGTCAGGAAGGGGCACCCAGAAATCATGGTGGGTAATGTGGTGGGCGCCGATGTTCTGAATTGCCTATTTGTGATTGGCGCCGCCGCTGTAGCCAGTCCTTTAGCGATCCCCCCCAACTTTTTCATCTTTCACTTCCCGACCATGCTCATCGTCCTTTACTCTTTCAGGGTCTTCATATTCATGAGCAAGGATGGTCGTTTCAGGAGATGGCAGGGGGCCTGGCTTCTTGGCGTATATGTGGCCTATGTGGGCCTTCAGTATTCTCTCAACGTCGGGATGGCGGGGTGATGATAGGTGGTCCGTTACCGGTTTCGTGTTTTCATTATCACTACCCGAGATAGATGAGCAGGAAAACCAGGGCCGTCATTGTTAGAAGAAAGAGGATGCCGACCGGCAGTAGTAATGCCATGAAAACTCTGAGATAGGAAATGTTATGCATTTCGCGAAGCCCTATAACCTGGACAATTAGCTGCCAGATACCTCCTATCCAGCTACCCACAACAGGTATCAGGTCCCATGCCTGGGCAGCCTGGGAATATGCGACTACCCTGAAAGTAGCCTCAAACCTGTTCTTCCCACCCCCTACAATCAGAAGCAACAGGTGTAAAATACCGCTGTAAATAAACATACTGAGTGTTACGCAGACAGGAACAGCCACTACCATAACCAGAAAGATCAGGCCCACAGTCAAATGGCCAAAAATAGCTTCACCAAAGGGAAACAGGCCTCCGGACATCATTAACACAGGCCAAAAAATCCCGAACATATTTCCCACAGCGCCAACTAATAAACCAAAGGCCAACGGCTCTCTTATCCCACAGTTAAAGGTCAAGCCCCTGAAAAAGGCGGTGGGAGAAAAAAGTACTTCTTTAAAGGTACGATAAGTTCCCTGTGCAAAACCCGTCTCAGAACGGTTTTCCCACGGGGATCCTTCCCGGTATGAGTCCTTTCCAGATTCTTGGCCGGTTTCATGCGGATCTCTGTCTAACCTCGTTTCTTCAGTAAAGGGCCGGGCCTCCTTGTTTGACGGAGAGATTTCAAACTTCTGGTTGCAGCGGGGACAGATGGCCCACTTCGCGCTAACAGGTACCTTTTTCTCAGGAATCTTCTTTGAAAAATGGCAGTAGGGACAGGATATTTCCGTAGTCACTTTTTTTCACCTCTGTCTAATTTCCTCAGCCTGCTAAGTTCCTTTCTTTCAGACCACCGCCTGAGTTTGCCTAAAAAGCCGTTAGCAGGAGAACGGTCGAGAACCTCGCTCCTGAGCTGAAAGCCTTCCTCGGTTTTTAGCGCGGTCTGCAGACAGGGCTTCTTGTCAGGACATTCAAAACATGCGGGCACTATTTCTCTCAATCCTTCTTTTCCCTTGGGAAAGACCCTGTCTAAAATGCCGAAACAATCTTTTTGAGAGTTTGTCATCAGGTAGTTGCAGGCCTCAAATTCGTTGACATCAAAATGCCTAATATCTATGATCTAATATTATGATAGAATCGTCAACCTCTTAACGAGGCTCGCATGGAAAGAGAAAACAAAGTCTATCTTCTAAGGCATGGTCAGGTAAAGGGCTATGAGAATTTCCCTGTATATGGCCGAACCGATGTGGATTTGACCGAAATAGGCATCCTCCAGATGAAACAGATGGCAGAGCGCCTTAGTTTGACTGAGCCAAAGGCGATTTACTCGAGCGATCTTAAGCGATCTTCAACCGGAGCGCGTTTGATAGCGCTCTATCACGATGTGCCTATTTATTTCTTGCCCGAACTCCGGGAAATGGATTTTGGTACCTGGGAAGGGTTGACTCTGTCAGAGATCCGACGTAATTTTCCTGAAGAACTGCAGAAACGGGAGAAAGACCTGATTAACTTCAAGGCCCCCGGGGAGGGGGAGTCCATTGCTGATCTGTCGGAGAGAATCGAAACCGTTTTTGAGCGTATCCGGGCTGAACAAAAGGGCAACGACATTGTTATAACAGCCCACGGAGCGGTAAACAGGATCATTCTTTGTAAGGCCCTCGGTCTGGGCCTTGACAGGATGTTCAATATTCACCAGAGGTATGGTTGTCTTAACATCATTGATTACTTTCCTGAATCCACATTAGTAAGGCTAATCAACGGTTAATAAACCCTAACGTTGCATAAAATTTGATTTCAAAACGCTTTAGATTAGGTCAGTCCCGCCAAAGATGTCGCCATATGGCCTGATATAGAGCGAGCGTAGCGTTTTTGGACCGAAGGTTTATGCAACGTTATCGATCCGGGTTAGGTTTCTTCCCGTTCTATTCCTCTTTGGTTGTCCCTTTGGGTTGCCCGTCGTCAGGGGTTGTCGTTTCCAAATCGGCGTTCGTAGTCTCCTTTTCAGGTTCAATCGCCTTTCTTATTATCTTTGCGACTTCTTTGGGATTGCCGGGCTTTGATACCCAACCCGCGATGCCCAGCTTTTCCATGGCAGCAACAAGGGCGGGCTGTCGCTCAATCCCACTTACAACAATAACCGGTAATGTCGGATGTATCTTTCGTAACCACGAAAGAAAGGCCTGGCCGTGAACCTTGGGCATTAAGACATCAAGGAGTATACAATCCGGAGTACAGAGTTCAATAAACCCCATCGCTTCTTCGGCATTTTCCGCGAGAATGATCTCAAACCCCTCTTTGCGAAGCAGTTTTCCAGTGGTCTTACGCACGACCAAGTTATCGTCAATAATCAAAACCCAGATTTTTCGATCAGGCATATCTTCATCCTCCTAAATAGTGTCTGAACGAAAAATCCTATTTTTCGTTCAGACACTAAATATGGTTGTCAGAAAGGCTTCGTGCCATTTATGGATGTACTGTGAGCGTATGTTTCTTTTCATGCGGATTTCGTCCCAGTGCTCTTTCCGCAGCATTTATGAAAAGCCCGGAGGGCGTTGGCCGAGCTCCTTATCATCCTGCTTTGCCTTGGGTTCCACTGCCCACTTTTCAATCACATCAAGAAGCGCCTGAGGATTAATCGGTTTTGAAATATAATCATCCATTCCCGCCTCTAAACATTCTTCCCGGGCCCCCTGCATGGCATGGGCGGTCATTGCAATAATCGGAATTGCGTGATTGCGGATTGCGGATTGCGGGTTGCGGATTTGTCTTGTTGCTTCATATCCATCCATCTCAGGCATCTGGCAATCCATCAATACCATATCGTAAGGGACTGTCTTCAGGGCACTGACAGCCTCCTTGCCGTTGGTGACAATATCCGGATTATACCCAAATTTCCTCAGCATGGCTACTGCCACCTTCTGATTTACAATATTATCCTCGGCTAACAGTATTCGGACCCTGCGCCTTTGCTCCTCGGCAATGGAGTGCCGGGTAACAATAGCCGCGGGCCGCGCCTCTACAGTTTTCTTCTGCGAACCCGTAATAGTGGAAAGGCAATCATAGAGCTGCGATTGTTTGATCGGTTTGATTAAATATGCGGCGAATCCCAAATTTTCGGAGCGTTTGGCATCGCCACGCCTCCCCATTGAAGTCATCAAGACCAATATGGTGGTTCTGAGATCCGGAGCTTCCTTGATTTTTTTCCCCAAGGTCTGTCCATCCATGCCGGGCATCTGCATGTCAAGGATTGCAATATCAAAGGGATCTTTACTGTCAACGGCATGTCGAAGGAGTTCCATGGCCTCTGCCCCGCCCGGGGCTTCAGCATAACGACAGCCCCAGGACTTCAACTGTTCCCGCAAGACATGCCGGTTTGTGGCATTATCGTCCACTATCAGTATCCGCTTTCCCCTGATATCCACGGGGACAACCACCATTTCATGCGAGGGTTCGGTCTGTTTCTCAAAAACGGCAGTAAAATAGAAAGTGGAGCCCTTCCCCTCCTCACTTTCCACCCCGATCCGGCCACCCATGGCTTCCGAAAGCTGCTTTGATATGGTGAGCCCTAAACCTGTCCCCCCGAACCTGCGGGTCGTGGAGCTGTCCGCCTGTGAAAACGACTCGAAGATCAGATCGATCCGCGCAGGCGGTATCCCTATCCCAGTGTCTATAACAGCAAAACGGATTGTGGCATGGCCGACGTCCTCGTCCTCGAGAGAGACTCTGATGCTCACTTCGCCCTTTTCAGTAAACTTGACGGCATTTCCCACAAGATTGATCAATATCTGGCGCACCCGTCCAGGATCTCCGCGCAAAAGGGCCGGGACCTTATGGTCAATCATTAAGATAAATTCCAGGCCTTTTTCATCGGCCTTTGTTGCTACGACATCGCTCACTGCCTCTAATGCTGTTCTCAGGTTAAAGTCAATAACCTCCAACTCGAGTTTCCCTGCCTCGATCTTGGAATAATCGAGGACATCATTGATTATTGAGAGTAGGGAATCGGCGCTACTTCGAATGGTTTCAGCGAATTCACGCTGCTCTGTACTCAATTCGGTGTCCAAAAGAAGACCTGTCATCCCAATAACGCCGTTCATGGGGGTGCGGATTTCGTGGCTCATGTTGGCCAGGAACTCACTCTTGGCCATATCAGCAACCTCGGCCTCGAAGGCCATCTGGTGGGCATGTTCTATGGCCTGCTCGAGCTGTTTGTTGATGTCCGATAACTCTTCTTCCGTTTTCTTCCGCGTATTTATTTCATCAATCAGGTCCTTTTTCGCCCTCAGAAGTCTGTTCTCTATCCTACCGAGAAACCCATAGAAAAAAAGCACCAGAAGTGCCCCAAGGCCTAAACCAATAGCAATAATGACCGCTGCTGAAGTTTTCATTGAAGCAATGGGCTTGGTGACATTTGCCAGGACAAAAATCTCCCCCACATCATTTCCCCCGGCATCAATCAAGGGAGCAAGGCCTGCGCGGTAGTCCAGACCACCGAGAGAAATACTGAACAAAGAATCGTCATCTCCGTTATGCGACAATTTCATGAGCTTTTCGAGCTCTTTGGATATGTTACCGATAGTGCTCTCAATTACGGCAAAATTCCGGAATAGATCCCAGTCTCCCTTGCGGCCCATGATTTTTAGGCCCTCTTCCCATTTTCGGCGATCGAGTTTTGATTTGTCGATGGCGAACACGAGTTCTATACCAAGAGCCTTTTTCAGCTTAGGCATCAGATGTTTTATTTCCATCCCCAGTTCCAGGTATCCTCGATGTTCTCTATCTATGATCCAGGGGTCTACAACATGTAAGGTAAGTGTGCCAAATGGGTCCAACTCAATTCCGCTAACGGTTTTCCCCTTGGCTTCCGCCATTCTAGTCGTGTATCGCTTGATCTCATCTCCATATCTCGATGGGTTGTGTACACGCAAGAAATTTACCCTGTTCAGATCGGTGAAGTAGAAATGAGTGATATTGTGTTTCGATTTAAGGTCGTCAAAAATTGGCCTGGCTTCATTGAACAGCGCTTCCCTGGATCTGAGTAGCCACAGGCTTTGCAGATTTCTATTCCCTTTAATAGAATTTATTTGCACTTTCAAGAACTTGGCATCGTCGGATAAGAAGTCCTGAAACAGCAGTTCCATGCCATTAATGGTTGCTCTAACGTTCGTATCTATATCTTGTCTCTGCACCCAGTATATTCCCAGTGCAGACAAGGTCAGGAGCAATACCACCATTGCGACAATCGGTACAATGATAGCCCTTCTAATATGTTCTTCCAGTTTCATGATTCTCCTGGTGCCTTGTCCTAAAAATTATTTCTTGATTTGCGTAATAATTCCCGCAACTGATTACTTGGGTAAAGATAGGAGACATATGCTGAACAATCATTATAGGGATAGCGTTGACGGCTAACCATCTATCTTTTATTCAGTCTATACCCAGATCATCACATCGTCAAGTAGTGTCGATCCATAAATGGCTATTTTCCCTCCCGCCATTAGCGGGACGTCAGACCCAATCCCGTTAAAGCGGGACTCATTTCTGGATGGACACTACCTATGAGAGATCTCCCAGATTCTTCTCGGCAATTCCGTAGCGAGTTTTTACCTTTCAAACGCAACATCGGGACTATATGTCGAGACTCAAAATTCACTTATGTAGGGCGTAAGAGATTTTCGTAAGACGAAAAGATTGACCTAATTATCATAGCAAAGCTTCGCTATGAGGTTTAGGCATGAATGATACAGGGCTTTCCTGTTGCATATGAGGGTTATATATGCGTTCAAAAATTGACACTGCAAGAGCCCAGATCTTGATTTTTTTTCTTTGGAGTCCCCTGGCAAAGCTATGGTCATATACTTCCTCATTTTTCTTAGCCTATAAATAGCTGAAATACTTATCAACTTAACCTTCGTTATGCCTTGCCACAAACATATTAAGAATCACATGGCATAAAAGTTGCAATTTGCAAATAAAAATGAAGTTCGGAAGAAAGTGAAATAGAGAGAAGACTCTTTTGAGTCCGGGATAAGCTTATGTTTGTATCTTCGACAAAGGGAGGGGAGACGGTTAAAGGGGCAATTGTGGCACACCACGGGCTCCAAAAGGCCGAATTTTCCCGTATACTCAACAAACAGATTGCAGGGTCGGTCAAACCTACCCATGCGGCTGTTTCCACACGGGGATTGCAGACCGGGAACAAAGCATCGATTGTGTCAGAGCATCTTTTCCGGGGTACTATCTCTAAACATAATCCTCCTGTTTCAGGCCTTTTGACCAAGCATCCGATCTATGGGAACAACTGCCGGGATATCCATCATTCCAAACCAAACTGCGATAACCCTAATTTAAAAATGCAGGAAGGTTCCGTAGCTCTCATAACACATGAAGATAGGTTTGTTCCGGAAAATCGATTACAGGAAGAGGGTAAAAACTCGCAAGGGCCCGAGCTTCTTTTGCTTGGAACCATCTCCAAAAACGACCCTACGGTTTCGGACCTCATGATCAAGCATCCGACCTATGGGAAGGACTGCTGGAACATCATTGATTCCGGTATAAACCGCGACAAGGCCTACACGATGATACCGAGCGGTTCCCGCATATACTTAAACCCGGAGACCCTTGAAATTGTCTGGGACCGTCAGACAGGTTCCGATAATGGCACACAGACTGCGGGCAATACTCCGAAAGATGCTGAACCCGTCTTTTTAGGAACGATCTCCAAAAGCGACCCCACGGTTTCGGACCTCATGATCAAGCATCCGACTTATGGGAAGGACTGCTGGAACATCATTGATTCCGGTATAAACCGCGACAAGGCCTACACGATGATACCGAGCGGTTCCCGCATATACTTAAACCCGGAGACCCTCGAAATCGTCTGGAACGGTAATAGAGGGCCTGCTGCGCATACTGTGGAGGAGAATCAGCCCGGTTTGCGGGCCAAACAGATGCACGCGGGCGAATCCGATCCTTTTTCTACAGGACTGGTTAAAGCTGTCAAACCATACCTTGGGAAACCCTATGAAGAAATTAATTGTTTTGAGCTGGTGGTTCAGGGGCTGGAAGGGCTTGGAATCCCATATTATGGCCACGGTGGACTCGGGGAGCGGCTTGTGAAAATAGCGACGGGAAAAGGTCTGTCGAGTAATCACTATCTTTCAGGCGAAGGGCTTATTGAAACTTCCGGTTCACGAATTTACTCTAAATCTATTCCAAGAATCCGGAATTCAAAGAGAGAGGCCCGTAAGGTTTATCAAGAGATTGAGCCTTTACTGCATGAAGGCCTGATTCTTTCATTCTCCACACCTACCCGCGGACACACGGGAATTATATCCCAGAGAGAACATACCTGGACTTATATCAACTCGGGACACATGGACCACCGCATTGAGGGCCGGGCTTCAAGAGGCGTGGGTGAAGAGTTCCTGAGCACGGAGATCAGAAACTGGTTCAGGCTCGCAGCCAATAGGAGGGAACCGCTTCAAATTACCGTAGGCCGGTTGGATGAAGAAAAGCTCAGGGTAGTTTTAGCGGGCAAACAGGGCGCGTAACCAGCTTGAATTGTGCCTGAATGACGTCTGGTACAAATCCGACCCCGCAAGGCGGGACCAAAATCCGGGATTGAAGCATTGAGAGACAAGGATATGAATCAAATATTCAGGGTATTGATTGTAGATGACGACAAGGTCACCCGAAAGCTTTATAGGGAAATTCTAAAAAGATTTCCCGAATTTGAAGTACGGGAGGCAAAAAACGGCAAAGAAGCCTTAGATCTTATTGGGGAATCGATACCGGATATTGTTGTCAGTGATCTGATGATGCCTGAAATGGACGGCCTGGAATTATGTCGCCACATCAAGGGCGATGCGAGTGCAGATCTATCTACCATATATATGATTATGGTCAGTGCAAAAGAAACCAAAGAAGACAAGATGACCTGTATGAGGGAAGGGGCTGACGACTATCTGTTCAAGCCGGTGGATAAGGATGAACTCCTTGCCAGGATCAAGGTGGGACAGCGAATTATCTCCCAGATTAAGAAAACAGAGATGGAGACCAGGAGGATGTTCGATGAGATTGACGTCCTGCTTGTCCAGGATGGGGGATGCGCCCCCGGATATAATCCTGTCACAGCCTTTATAACATTCCATTTAGAGGAGATCGGCCGGGAAATCTATGCCACGGTAGAAGGACTGAAGTCTCTCGTTTCCGGAAAACGAGATGATTTTATCAGGCTGGTCTACCATCCTCAGATATTGAAGAAATTGGACCGCGTTCCGGGAGTGTTTCATGCCGCCCCTCTTTCTGAATGGCGGGGCGCGCTTTTGAGGGGCGAGAGATACAGAGACTTTGTGAAAAGGGAAAACCAGAAAAAAGCGGCAGAAACCATCATAAAGAGAAATGTGAAGGCGATCATAGCCATTGGAGGCAACGGCACGTTTAGAGGAATCAGAGAATTATGTGAATTACTCCCTACCGCTATCCAGGTATTTTTTGTGCCGGTAACTATTGACAGCGATATCGCAGGAACGGAATGTATCGGGGAAAATACAGGAATTGAGATGGGGGCTGAAAAGATCAGATGTTATATGGCTGATGCCCGCACACACAAGAGGACCTATATTATTGAAATGATGGGCGCAAGCAGTGGTTTTCATGCCCTCCATTCCTGTTTGGGATCACGAGCGCATCTCGCTGTTCTTCCAAACAGTGTGATTGATCACAAAAAAGTGGTCGAGGCCTTAAATCAGAAAAATGATTGCGTGATAGTGGTGGCGGAAGGGTATAAAGAGGAAGAAAGAAAAGATGCGGGCATTAAAGACAATGCTGCGGAGTATTTCTACAGAGAACTGCTGGAAACCGGCATCAAGATCAAGAGAAAAGTGGTATGCGAACCATTTTCACGGGATATAAGAGGCGCCGGCGCCAATAATCAGGATATCACATTAGCACAGAGGATGGCCTACAAGATAGCGGAATATCTAAAAGCCGGGACTTCGAGGCTAATGCCTGCAGTCAGATCGGGAAGGGAGTATGCCATCCCCTTTAATGAAATTCATACAGACAATTTAGTGGAAGCAGACCTTCTTGTATTGTCCAATCGCCTCACAAGGGTATGAACTAAGATATGGAAAAAGATGTCGTACTGAGAAAAATCTATTCAAAGATAGATGAAATCCCCACTCTCCCAGCGGTAGTCCCAAAGCTGTTGAGTGTAATAGAGAGCGACAGGGCTAATGTCTCTGATATCGCCGGTGTAATTTCCACTGACCCCGCCCTCGCATCAAAAATATTAAAAGTAGCCAACTCGGCCTATTATGGGTTTTCACAGGAGGTCTTAAGCCTGAAATTGGCCATGCCCTTGCTTGGCCATAACATGGTCAAGTCCCTTGCCCTATCCATTGGGGTTATTCATAGTCTGCCCTCCGGCAGAAGATCCCCCAATTTTTCAGATAAGGGCCTTTGGGTACACAGCTTGGCAGTAGCTACCGTTATGCAGGAATTGGGAAAAAGATTCATAAAGGGGGGGAATGCAGAGCATTTCTTCATAATTGGATTGTTGCACGATATCGGTAAAGTTGTCTTAAATCAGTATTTTAGCGAGCTTTTTCAAGAGGCTTTAGAGGAAGTCCATAATGAGGGGATAGCGGGTCTTCATATTGCCGAGAGTAGACTGATCGGCTTCGATCATGGTGAGATAGGAGCTATGCTCTTAACACGCTGGAAATTCCCCGACGTGATTAGCAGTTCCATTGCCGTTCATCATCAAACAGAGACGCCTGAAGAAACAAACGGCCGTGATGTAGCCATGCTCCGGGTTGCAAACGCCTTGCCTCAGGAGCTTGGCCTGGGACAGGATGGCAATCCTGTTCCACCTGCTATTTCCAGGCAGGACCTCAAGGCATTAGAAATAGGGGAAAATGAAATTGAAGAGATGAGGGCGTATCTAATAGGTGTTGAGGATGAAATCTACGCCCTTTTTGATGCTATGACGTGATCCCTTTCACTTCCTTGCCGAAAGGCTCTAACCAGATGACGTCATAGGGCTGTAATGTAATAAAAAGCCGCTCGTTTTCGGCCATCCATTCCATCCCACTCACAAGATCATACCACCTCGTTTCATCAGTTCCGATCTCAGACAGAGGGATTTTTAGATGGGTAACCCCGCTTGTCACATTTGTCAGGGTCAGAATGAATCGGTCCCCTTCCGGAGATCTCCTGATAACAGAAAAGACAGAAGGCGATATAGATAGGACGCGCTGAACTCCGGAGGGATGAAAGGCACGGTGTTTTGTTCGGATAACAATGAGTCTCCCGAACTCCCGGCTGATCCTGGAAAACTTGGAAAGAGGATCTTTCAACGTCTCGACAACCGCTCCGGCATCAATCACGGTGCGGTTTATATCCCGATTGGATCTGGTTGCCAGGACAGCTTCAATGTCGTTCCGGGTACCAATAAGGCTGTGCAGGTAAATCCCGGGAACACCTCGAAGAATTAGGGCAATGACCCTTGAGGCCACAAACCGTTTGACCTGAAAGGCGATATCCTCATCGCCATCGTCCCGGTTAAAGGCGCTGAACCAGGTTATGTTGATCTCATAAGGCACTTCCGTGCCGTTCTGGCCCGTCTTGTATGAGATATACCCGCCATATTCCTCTGCCCTTTGAATGATAAAAGCGATTTCTTCCTCAGCAAGGATTCCTCGTACCGCCATGACTCCGATGCCGTCATGGGAATCCAAGAAATTAAAGAAAGTTGTCGTATCCGAGATAAATTCCAACTCATCAGCCCATCTCGACAGGGCGGTAGCATCCTCTGTGTAGAATGTGTGGAGAACAAGTGGTGGCAGCGCAAAATTGTACACCATGTGTGCCTCATCGTGACCATTACCGAAATAAGAGACATTCTCCTTGTGTGGCACGTTGGTCTCGGTTATCAGGGCCACCCCCGGCGCAACGACACTAAAAACGTCACGAAAGAGCTTTACGATCTCATGGGTCTGGGCCAGGCTGACGCATCGGGTCCCGGGCGCAGCCCAAAGGTATGTAACGGCATCCAAACGAATAATGCCGGCGCCTTTACGTACGTAAAAAAGCAGGATCTCGATGACCCGCATCAACACGTCCGGATTGGTATAGTTGAGGTCTATCTGGTCTTTTGAGAAGGTGGTCCATACATGCATTGGGCCGTTTATGCTCTGAAACTCGGAAAGGATATCAGAAGTCCTCGGACGGAATATCTTCTTACGTTCCTCTGCCGACAGCTCATCAGGATGGACAAAATGGATAAAAAACCCCCAATAATAGGGGTTGCCGTTTAGAAATTCCTGAAACCACCGGCTCTTAGATGAAATATGATTGAAAACCCCGTCAAACATCAGATGATATCGGCCTTCGAGGTCTTCTATATCCGCCCAGGTCCCGAGATTGGGATCAACGGTTTCGAAATCGGTGATGGAAAATCCCCTGTCGGAGGAGTAAGGGAAAAAGGGGAGGAGATGAAGCGTATTGATGGTCCCTTCAAGATAGGTGTCACAAAATCTGGCCAGATCTGCGAGGGGAGTGGGTCCTTCACCACGCAAGAGATCCCCGTAAGTGATCAGGATGACATCCTCTTGAGTAAATCTCTCTTCAGGATCAAACCCCTTCTCTTCTTCTATCAATGCCTGGGGCTTATGGGCGTAGTAAACATCGAGTATCCGTTCAAGTTCAGGCATGTAGGCATTGGCCACGGGTTCGCCGTAAAGGAAGCTCAAGCGACCAAAGATCCGTTTTCGAGCCTCAGGAGGGATCTCCAAAAGGGGTCTTGTGAAATCCGGTTCCGGATTGTGGAAGGTATGAGTGCCCCCCCGACCTTCGAGAAGAGTGGAATCAGTAGTATCCATTTTGGAATCCGTATTTTAAATAAATCTCAAATGACAAGCAACAAACTATAAACAAATCACAAATGATAAGAACCAAATTACAAACAAATGACGAATACAGGATACAAGATGCAGGATAACAAATGACTAATGACTGAGGGATTAAGTGATTGTTATTGTTAGGCATCTACATTCCGCATTCCGAGATCCGAAATCCGCAATTTACTGTCCCATAAATTTCCCATCCCTGAATTCACCTATCAATTTGTTACCATCAGGTGTGGTTAAAATCCCCTGTCCATCTCTTTTGTCATCTTTCCATTCACCCAAATATTCTAAACCGTCAGAGGCGGTAAAAACCCCATATCCGGCTCTCTTGCCATCCTCCCATGCACCTTTATATCTTGAACCGTTAGAATAGGCATATCTCCCTTGCCCACCCCTTTTGCCGTCCTTCCATCCACCTTCATATTTTGAGCCATCAGGGTAGGTCATAATCCCCTGTCCATCTCTTATACCACCCTTCCATTCACCTTCATATTTTCTACCGTCAGGGTAGGTCATAATCCCTTTTCCATCCCTCTTACCCCCCTTCCATTCACCTTCATATTTTGATCCATCGGGATAGTTTAAAATCCCTCGTCCATCTCTTTCACCATCCTTGAATTCTCCAACATATTTCTTGTCCTGGCTGGTAAAAATCCCATCTCCATTGGGTTTACCATCCTTCCACTCACCTTCATATTCTTTACCGTTAGAATAGGTATATGCACCTTGTCCATCTCTTTTATCATCCTTCCATTCACCCTCATATCTTCTACCGCCAGGATGGGAATAAACCCCCACTCCATCCTTTTTACCACCCTTCCATGCACCTTCATATCTTGATCCATCTGGATAGAAATAAGCCCCTTGCCCATCTCTCTTACCATTCTTCCATTCACCTTCATATTTTCTACCGTCAGGATGGGAATAAACCCCCACCCCATCTCTTTTATCATCCCTCCATATCTTGATCCATCGGGGTAGTTTAAAACCCCTCGTCCGTCTCTCTTACCATCCTTGAATTCTCCAACATATTTCTTGTCCTGGCTGGTGAAAATCCCATCACCATGGGGTTTACCCCCCTTCCATTCACCCTCATATCTTGAACCGTTAGAATAGGTATATGCCCCTTGTCCATCCCTTTTACCATACTTCCATTCGCCTTCATATTTTCTGCCGTCAGGATGGGAATAAATCCCATCTCCATCCCTTTTGTCATCCCCCCATGCGCCTTCATATTTTGAACCGTCAGGATAGGTCAAAGTCCCTTTTCCATCCCTCTTACCACCCCTCCATGCACCTTCATATCTTGAACCGTCAGGATAGATCAAAGTCCCCTTTCCATCCCTCTTGCCGCCCTTCCATGCACCTTCATATCTTGAACCGTCGGAATAGGTATACGTCCCTTGTCCCTCCCTCTTATCATCCTTCCACTCACCTTTATATTTTGAACCGTCAGAATGGGTCAAAGTCCCTTTTCCATTTCTCTTATTGTCCCTCCATGCACCTTCATATTTTGAACCGTTAGAATAGGTATATGTTCCTTGTCCATATGCCATATAGTCCTTGAACTGACCCACATATTTTGAACCGTCACGGTAAGCATAAGAGCCTTGTCCATTTATACAGTTACCCTCAATACATCTCCCAAATGTTGTTACGGGAAGAAAACAGACCGACAACAAGAGAGAAATAAAAGCTATACGCCTTTTGGATTGCGGTCCCGCCAGGCGGGATAGGATTAATTGAAACAATTTAAACTTCCTGAATATTCACAAGCAATTTTGGGTGTTTTAAATTTCGGGATTTTCAGCCAAGCACTATATATAATTTTTGAAGAAAACTGTAAAGATATTCTAACTTTTTGCCGATCTATTATTTGGACACTTAGACTATTTTCCCTTCCTTGGCTTATAAAATACAGAGGTATCTATAATGGAAAAGCTACTGAACATATACGAAGTCCTGGAGATCATACGAGAGGATCAACGACAATTTGATAGAACTGTTGCTGATTTAAAAAGAGAAAAGGGCTCCATCAGCTTCTTAGACGCCAAGAGTCGATTTAGCAGCCATGTTCAAACCATGAAGTGGCCCAGGGTACTTGAAAACTGTACCCAACAAGGGAGTAGGGTTACACAGATAACAAAGCACTGAGGAGAAAGAGAGACCTTTGAAAAACGCCCCCTTTCGCCCAATTTCTACGTTGCATTTGGATTTTAATCCTCGAAATATTCAATATATTCCTATGGTTAAAATCCTCATGCGCCTTGATCTTGACCGAAATTGAAAGTTTTTCAAAGGTCTCAAAGAGGAGGCAGCGCTAAGAGGGGCAAATATCTTGGAAACCTTGAAGTTGACCGCAGGAAAAGGAGATCAAGGGCATTGAAAAAGCCATTATCAATGATTGGACTGGCAGCTATTACACTCCTGCTCACATTAAGTATTTTCACTGAAGCCCTTGCCATTGATGTTTACCGTCTTCTGGTACAGTACAAAAATGGCAGGATTGCTGAGAAAATTTCCACGCAATCGGAGGAAAACTACAAAAACTGTTATGAAGGATATGTGGCAAATGTAGTGTTGCTTAAGAAAAGGGAATATTCTTTACAGCGATTTATTCAAACCTTCGGTCGAAGGAATTATCATCGATTCATGACTGGCCATTTCGGGTTTGGCCTTGAAGAGCAGATAATTTTTGACAGAAACGAGGGAGGGCTCGATGTGAATCCCAGGGCTTTGCCCCCCCCTGACAGGAAGTCAAAGGCACTGGCAAAAAAATTCGACAGGATTATCCATGGCGATCGTCAGGCCGGTGGTCCTAACTTAGACAAATCCCTATTGCCAAATCCGGGCCCACTACCCGCACAGGGCGATGATCCGGATTCGCTGGCTAACTTGTCTTTGCAAGAAAAAGGTGTCGACCTACCGGTTGATCCCCATCCGGAAAGCCCCAAAGAATCCGATGAAGGAGAGATTTATGGCTCTAAAATAGATGTTTACCGGTTCTTAGCGGAATACATAAACGGTAGGACGGTTGAAAAGGTCTCAACACGGTTACCAGAGGAATATGCTAAGCATTATAAAGGTTATGTCAGGAAAGTGGCATCGATCGGAAGAGAAACATATACAGTGAGAGAGTTTAAAGAAACTTTCGGGGAAAAAAACTACAATCTGTTAATCCAGGGGTTGTTCGGGAAAGATGATATAGATATCGTTATGGAAAACAGGATAAGGAGAGGGATAGCGCCATACTCGGGCGTGTTGCCTGCCCCATCTAAAAAATCAATCAAATTGGCCAAAAAATTAAAAAAACTTATTGAGGGTCCGTAGCGTTCAGATTTCGGATTTTGGAATGCGGAATGCGGATTTTAACTTTGAACCGCTCACCCCAGTTAAATAGGGCTTCGCATTTAACGGGATAAACTCTAGGTATTTTAGTCTTCCCATTTGAGGCGGGACTCATTTTAGGAATTTCAGGTAATTTAGCTCACTTTCCCCGCATATGCGGGTTATAGATTTTCATAATTTCAAATTCTTCCGAAAAGTAGAGCGCATAACGAGCTTGAATTGTACCTAAACGATGTCTGGTGCAAATCCGCAATCCGCAATCCGCAATCCCTAAATTCGCCTTTTGGACTCCTCCAATATCTTTTCAATTAAGGCATAATAGGGGCTTTCTCCCGGGATTGCCTCCTTTAGATGATCGGCGTAGCCTTCGATCTTCTCCAATGCCTCTGCCTGTGTTTCGATTATCCCTTCATATCCCTTTTGCATGCCAAAAAGATGATCGATCTTTGTGCCTAAGGTCCTCAAGATCCGCTGGAGTTCATCTTCCGGGATATCGTCTCTGTTTATCAGCAGATCTAACAGTTGATTATGGAGGGCCTTATACATTTGCAGGGTATTTTCTGAACTAAGGAAACGCTTATATTCCAATACCCTGTCAATTTTTTCTTTTAGTTCATTAAGGGGAATAGGTTTCATCACATAGTCAAAGGCACCCAGTTTCATAGCTTCCACGGCGCTTTCTACTGTGGCATACCCCGTGATCATGATGACCTCGGTCAAAGGGCTATGCTCTTTTGCATGTTTTAGGAGCCTCATTCCACCCTCTTTGCTATTCCCGGTATCGGGCATATTTTTGTCGGTCAGAAGAATGTCATATTCATTTGCCTGCATGAGCGCTAATGCACTATCCACACTCCCTGCCAGGTCAACGTGGTATCCGATGTCTTTCATAAAATCAGAAAGAGTATCAAGGATATTCTTTTCATCATCTGCGACCAGTATTCTTGCTTTCATTTCGCCTCCTTCTATATAGTGTCTGAACGAAAACCAGGATTTTTTACCAAGGTCAAGGAAGATCAAAATTTTAACCGCAGAAATACATTGAGTATTTTGAGGATTAAAATTTTTATCTGACGCAGAGATTGGCAAAAAAGACAGTTTTCATTCGGGCACTATCTACATCTCAATCTCAACTAAGAGGTCAACAAAGGCTATGGCGCCAAATTGCTACGGGCATGCTTCAGCACCATCAGGCCGGGTGAATCCAGATGATGCCTCTTGATCTTTTCCACAAGGGTTGTCCGCTTTAGATGGAGAAGCTGCGCAGCTTTGTTTTTCACGCCTTTAGCCTTTTCTAAGGATTGGACTATCAGGGCCTTTTCAAATTCTGTTACAGCCGTATTAAAACATATACCCTCATCTGCAATATCAATGGTCTCGTAAGCCGGTTGACTTTCGGTCATACGTCTGATTTTTTCCGGCAAATCGTGTGGCTCTATTATCCCTTCCTGTTTCAGCACAACAAGTCTCTCAATTAAGTTCTTGAGTTCTCTGACGTTGCCCGGCCATGCATACCCTGACAATTGCTTGAGGGCATTTTCTGAAAATCCTTCAATATTCTGATCATTTTTTTTGTTGAAAGTTTTAAGAAAATGCCCTGCAATAAGTGGGATGTCGCGTCGTCGATTTCTCAGGGGGGGTAGATTTAGAGGTATCACATAAAGCCGGTAAAATAGATCTTCACGAAACAGGCCTTTCTCGACCTGTTCTTCCAGATTCCGATGGGTGGCGGCTATAACGCGGACGTCTGCTTTTATGGTCCTGTTGCCACCAACCTGCTCGAATTCACCCTCCTCCAAGACCCGCAATATTTTTACCTGAAGCTCGGAACTCATATCGCCAATTTCATCCAAGAAAATGGTGCCGTTGTTGCCCCTCTCAAACTTTCCGGTCTTGTTGGCGACAGCCCCGGTAAAGGCTCCCCGCACATGGCCGAATAATTCGCTTTCTAATAGATTTTCCGGGATGGCTCCGCAATTGATCGATATGAAAGGCCTGTCAACCCTCTTGGAATTCAGATGGATAGCCCTGGCTACCAGCCCTTTACCGGTGCCGGTTTCCCCGGTAATCAGAATCGTGCTGTCGCTTGGGGCAACCCGCTCGATAACCTTAAAGGCTTTTTGGATTTCGAAGCTCTGTCCGATTATCCCGTTTAATTTCAGTTGGGGCATAAAACACTCCCGCGGGATATTGCATTAACTTCTTAGAACAGCTTTCATGAAAGGCGATTAAATCTGCTTCCCATTTATAAGTTTAGGATAATCAAACACGTTTGTCAATAGTCAGAGCATCACCCTCAGGGAAACGTCAAAGTCAACGCTAACTGATTCAGGTAAAAGCGATTTGCTTTCCCGGTTAGGTGCTAAAATCCCAAATCATAATACTCAAATTACAAACAATATCAAAACTATAAATCTCAAAGATCAGACTATTCTAAACGCTTATTGTATATTCTGCCGTCTTTCTCAGCTGTTTTGAATTTTGAATTTCTGATTGAGATTTGTTTGGGATTTGTATTTTGGTGTTTGGAATTTTCATGATTTTCATAAGCCGATAACTTTATTTATTCCAAGCAACTACACTGTTTACCTAACGTGGCCCTGGCCGACGGACCAGTTTTGGAAGGTATTTTTGCGATCCCGCCGTTGGTGGGAGCCTTTTTCAATCCGGAAGTTGGGGCTTCATGGGCAATTGCGTTGTGCCACTACACAAAAGATACCTTGTTTTATTAATATATATTCTTTATATTACCCTTGTAATTTTAAACAACATGAGATGAATAACAGTTGAGAGTTGGGTAATGAAACGATTTATTGAAAACGATCTCAAGAAATGGAAAGAGAGAAAGCGTCGCAAACCGCTTATCCTTCGAGGAGCGCGGCAAGTTGGAAAAACATATTCGGTAATGCGGTTTGGAGAGGATTCCTTTGAAACTGTCGCGGTTGTGAATCTGGAACGTAATCCTGAGTGGCATCGCATTTTTGACGGAAATTTAGATGCCAGAGGTATTCGCGCCGATCTGGAAATAGTGTTGAAGCGGAAGATACTGCCCGGAAGGACCCTCCTTTTTATTGACGAAATTCAGTCGTGTCCTAAAGCGATTACAGCGCTTCGCTATTTTTATGAGGAAATGCCCAGGCTGCATGTAGTTGCAGCCGGTTCTCTCCTTGAGTTTGCCATGGCGGATATCTCTTTTCCCGTAGGGAGAGTACAATTCTTGCAACTTCATCCCCTCTGTTTTGCAGAATACCTCTGGGCAACCGGCAATAATGAGGCGGCGAATATTATTCTTGGCCCTCCGGAAATCGTTTCGGAAACTATCCATCAGTTTCTATCTGAAGAACTCCGCCGGTACTTCTTTATCGGTGGAATGCCCGGGAGTGTCGCGGCATATATGGAAACAGGCTCGATGCAGGAATCTTTCGAGGTACAGGCTGAAATTTGCGAAACGTATCGGCTGGATTTCGCAAAATATAAGCCGCAGGCAGATAAGTATTGTCTCAATGCCGTATTTACGACAGCAGCACAGAATGTGGGGCGGCAGATAAAATATTCCAGGCTTGCTGATGGCTACTCAAATCCTACTTTAAGAAAGGCTTTTGACTTGCTCTGCCTTGCAAACGTTATCAGGAAAATCCCGTCGGTTGACCCTTCAGGACTACCGCTTGGCGCTACCGCCGCTGCAAAGGTTTTTAAGGCCATGATGATTGATATCGGACTTCTGAGATATCTTTCCGGTATGCCCGTGGATGTTGAATATGGAAAGGCTGATTTAAACAATATTTACCGGGGCGCCATGTCAGAGCAGTTTGTCGGGCAGGAGATGGTATTGTCCCAGAAGCAGAATGTCTACTACTGGTCACGACGGGCAAAGAGCAGTTCATCAGAAGTCGATTATGTTGCAGTTATTGATGGCAGGATACACCCTGTAGAGGTTAAAAGTGGGGTTTCCGGCACACTTAAGAGTCTGCATTTATTCCTTAAGACCTATAAAAGCTGTTCCAAGGGTATTGTTTTTTCCACACGGCCCTATGCGATATTGCCTGAAACAAAAATCACTTTTTTACCATTATATTTTGCATTTTCTGCTACCGGCGGAAAGGGTTATTCGTGATCAAAGAGGTTCAGAGTCTGGGTTCAGGAGCGTATATAAAAAAGCCGTTCTTGCTGGAAAAGATAGGTCTTGCCGTTAAGGAAAAATTGGAGAAATAGGCAGTTTTTGACCTCAAACTCGATTGAAGATTACTTGCTTTTGGAATTTCTCGAGGGTGAAAAACCGCTGGCTGGAAAACGAATTCTTGACTAATTTCAGTCGAGTTGAACCATTGATCTATGCATACTCAACTTCAGCTGGCTCCCAAATCCTTAATGCATTAATTATGGGTGTATTGATAAAAGTTGCCCAAATCATACAAATTTGGTAGAATCATATATGCCAAATCGATCATTCGTTGAAATTTAAGTGGGTGGGATTTTCTTTTAATGTAGTGTTTTATTGCGCGGGTAAATTGTCAAACTTACTTCATTGAAGCCTGATGGAGATCGTAGTAATGAAATTTTCGAATAAACTTTCTTTATCTATTTTGATGACCGGTGTGATCGTTTTGATTCTATTATCATTCACGATATACAAACTTAGCTATAATTCGCTTATAAAATCACAGTTCATGTACACCAAATCCATTGCCGATAAGGTTTCAGGTGACATTGATCTTCTTCTTTTTGAAAAAGTGAAAACGGCACTGACACTGGCGAATACACCCATCATAAAAAAAGCTTTGGAGACGAGTAATTTTTTCTATGCTAACCTGTCGGATGAAAAAAGAAAAGAATCCATAAAACTTCTGAATGAAAAATGGAAATCAACTAAAGACCCTACTAACAATTTTATTCTAAAATTCACTGATAACAAAGTGTCACACTTTTTGAACAACCAACAGGCAACCCTCAAGGGTGAGTACGGGGAAATCTTCCTTACCAATAAATTCGGCGCTTTGGTTGCATCAACTTCAAAGCTGTCAACGTTTGCGCATGGACATAAATACTGGTGGTTGGGGTCTTATAATAATGGAAAGGGGGCGGTGTTTTTTGATGACCGCGGCTATGATGATAGTGTTGGCGGATATGTCTTGGGGGTTGTTGTCCCTATCAAAAAAGGCACGGAAATAATCGGCATATTAAAATGCAACCTCAATATCCTTGGTAGTATCAGCGAATTGATATCCGGAGCGAAAGATAAGTTAATCGGAAACTTCAAACTGACCCGTTCTGGCGGAATGGTTGTCTTTGAAGAAGGTTTTGAACCATTGAGCACACAGATTCATGGTTCTATTTTTAAAAATATGCTTATCCAGTTGGCTCCCGCTGGATGAGTTCTTCGTAATGAATCGGGCTTCTGGCGCTTGTGAGGCCCAGAAGGGTCTGAAAGGCGGCCATGGGCGTCTTCCTCCGATTGAAACGGAAGACAAACTCATCCAGATAGTTCTGTAGGTATTTTGGATTGACACCATGATGCGTGCCATTCAGCCATGTTTTGAGATTGCCGAATGCTCGATGAATGTGCGATGCCCTCATTCCTGGAGTCTGATCGTGATTGTAAGCAGACAATGCCGATTTGGAGCAACAACTGAAAGGCCATGATGAGCAGATCCAGACTATTTTTGAGGCCATTCAACAGCTTTTGACACCAACTGAGCTGCCCCGGAAAAAGATCGGGTTTGAAGTCAAAGAACCCAAGGGCCGCCATGCCAAGAGAACCAGGAAAGTGGGGTTTTTTTGTTCTTCCTGTACCCAGGGAAATAGCATTTTTTTGGATAAATGCTGAATTCTTTTGGGTTATGGATCTCCTAAAGCCTCCACTGGGGCTTAAAGCTGAAAGCTATCGACTTTATAAACAAATAGGGGTCAAGAGTAGATCTGACCCCTTTTACGACAAAGGCGCTCAAGATATTCCTTGTTCAATAGAACAAGACCGTATGATAAAATCGCGTTGCGGGTCTATATTCGGAGGTTTAGTCAATGGCCAGGAAACCGACCTGTGAAGAATTGGAACAAAGGGCCAAGCAATTAGAGCAAGCGGAATTGGACCTCAAAAAAACTGAGGAGGCGCTGCACCGTCTGAATTGCGAACTGCGTGCCATCAGCCACTGCAACCGAGTCCTCATGCACGCCGAGGACGAGCGGGCCCTGCTCAACGAGGTCTGTCGTATTGTCTGTGACATAGCCGGCTACCGCATGGCCTGGGTGGGATATGCCGAGCACGATGACGCCAAAACCGTGCGCCCCATGGCTTGGGCCGGGGCCGAGGAGGGTTATCTCGCAGAGGCAGGGATTACCTGGACCGATACGGAGCGCGGCCGCGGCCCTGCCGGACGGGCCGTCCGGGAGGAGATCAGCACCTGCATCCAGGACTTTGCCACCGATCCCCAGGCAGCGCCCTGGCGGGAGAGCGCCCTGCAACGCGGGTATCGCTCCAGTACCGCCCTGCCCCTCAAGAATGAAAGCGGAACCCCTTTCGGCGCCTTATGCATTTATTCCGCCGAGCCAAATGCCTTCACCCCAGACGAAATCCGGCTTCTGGAAGTACTGGCCGGCGATCTGGCCTTCGGCATCGCTACCCTGCGTGTCCAAGCGGAGCACAAAAAGTCAGAAATGCAGATCCTTGCGAGCGAACAGCTGTTCCGCGCCCTCGTGGAAAACTCGCCCGACTTCATCGCCCGCTACGACCGTGAATTTCGTCGCATTTATGTCAACCCTGCCATTCAGAAGTTGTTCGGAGGTCAGGCAGAAAATGCGCTCGGTAAGACGCCGGCCGATCAGTCACCGCTTTACGCGCCGCAGATCTATATTGATCACTTGCGGCAGGCGATCGAAACCGCCACCGAAAGCACCGCGGAAATACCATTCCGTACCGCCCAGGGTGAGATGCACTGGGGTCATATGCGGTTTGTTCCGGAATTTGGCCCGGACGGCAAGGTGGTTTCTGTGCTTGCCATTGGACGCGACATCCACGAGATCAAGGAAAATGAACAACGCTTTCGGATGCTGGCGGAAAACTTTCCCGACTTTGTCGTCCGTTTCGACCGCGATGGTCATTACACCTACGTCAACTCCGCTGTTGAAAAAGCCTTCGGCATGTCCACCGAAGCCATCGTCGGCAAAACACTGCAGGAATTGCCGCAACGCCGCACGCCGGAACAGAACGATGCGCTCTTGGCGCTGATCCGACGGGCTTTTGACGAGGGCGTCGCCAACGAATCCGAGGCGTACTGGGATGCCGAGATGGGTGAGTGCATCTTCGAGATTCGTCATGTGCCGGAGAAAGATGCCACCGGAAACGTTGTCAGCGTACTCAGTTTTGCCCGCGATATTACCGAGCGCAAGCGGATGGAACAAGACCGTCTGGCGCATTTGCGATTCTTTGAATGTATGGATCAAATCAACCGGGCCTTGCAGGGGACGAATGACTTCGAACGGATGATGAGCGATGCGCTCGACGTTGTGCTTTCCATTTTTGATTGCGACCGGGCCTTTCTCATGTATCCCTGCGATCCCGAGGCGGCCGTATGGCATGTGCCCATGGAGCGCAACAGGCCCAAATATCCCGGCGTCCGGGAGCTGGGGCGCGAGATGCGGATGGACCCGGACGTTGCGGAGACGCTCCGTATCCTGCTGGCTGCTGACGGTCCGGTGAAATTCGGTCCGGGAACCCCGTATGCGCTGCCCGCGGACGTGTCGGCGCACTTCGGGTTCAAGAGCTTCATGTCAATGGCCATTCATCCCAAGATAGGCAGTCCCTGGCAATTCGGGATCCATCAGTGCTCTTACGCGCGCGTCTGGACGGCGGAGGAAGAAAGGCTTCTTCAGGAGATCGGCAGGCGGCTTGGTGATGCCCTTACCAGCATGTTGGCCTATCGCGACCTGCAGGAAAGGAAGGCTCATCACAGCGCCATCGTGGAGGCCTTCGACGGATTGATCTATGTCTGTTCCCAGGATTACCGCGTTGAGTTCATGAACGCGCGATTCATAGAGAGAACCGGTTACGACGGGGTCGGCGACTTGTGTTACAGGGCCCTTCACGGGCTGGATTCCGTGTGCCCGTGGTGTGTCAACGAGCGGGTATTTAAAGGCGAAACGGTCAGATGGGAAGTCAAAAGTCCCAAAGACGGCCGCTGGTACTATACCGTCAACACACCTATCCATCATCCCGACGGTAGTATCTCGAAGCAGGCGATGATCATTGACATCACCGAGCGCAAGCAGGCGGAGGAGGCATTGCGCGAAAGCGAGAAACGCTTCCGCGACCTGTATGAAAACGCGCCCAACGCCTACTTTTCCATAGGGGTGGATGGTATTATATCAAGCTGCAACCGGCGCGCAGGGGAACTGCTCGGGTATGAAATCGAGGACTTGGTAGGTCGACCAGTAATGGAAATATACGCCGATACGAAGTATGGAAAAGAAAAGGCAAAGCAGGTCCTGGAGCGGTTTCTGGCCGGTGAAACGGTGCGGGACGAGGAACTGGAGATGCAAAAAGCGGACGGCAATCCCGTATGGATCAGCCTGACGGTGGACACCGTCCGGGATGCCCAGGGCCAGGTCGTAGAGAGTCGTTCGATGGTCGTGGACGTTACCGA